>JAALOO010000008.1_pt1 | contig 188256 bp, 164 predicted proteins | sample 7257641 | NCBI WGS metagenome assembly JAALOO01 (sample SAMN14085613, study PRJNA598686) | mite metagenome | biome: ENVO:01001000; feature: ENVO:01001002; material: ENVO:01001226; isolation source: single female mite from University of Michigan culture on fish food culture... ...
CGCTCTGGATGGAGGGATCAGTGAGGCCAAGGTCATGGCCAATACCCTGAACAACCTGGATGTTCCCCCTTCGGCCACGCTGATGGAAAACGAGAGCCTGACCACCCAGCAAAATGGGGAATACACCGCGCAGCTGCTGAAAGAAAAGCAGGCTAACCAGGTCTTGTTGGTGACCTCTGCCCTGCACATGCCACGCGCCATGGCTATTTTCCGCAAGCAAGGGGTCAATGTGATTGCTGCAGGGGCGGCACCTCAGCTAACCGTTCCCAACAGTCCCGAATTTTCCATATGGAAACCCAATCTGATGGCGCTGCAGTCCAGCCGCTCCATCATCAAGGAATATGTAGGGATTCTGGTGTACTGGTCCCGAGGCTGGGCATGATTTGTCGTTCTGAATGCGGGGCATGCTGTATCGCCCCCTCTATTTCCAGCCCGATTCCCGGCATGCCCCACGGCAAACCCGCCGGTGTGCCCTGTATCCAGCTGGACGAACAACTGCGTTGTCGGATTTTCGGCCAGCCTGAACGCCCTGCCTGTTGCTCGGGCTTGCAAGCCTCGCAGGAAATGTGCGGGGAGAAACGGGAGGACGCCTTGATCTGGCTGACCAGGCTGGAAGCGCTGACCGCCCCGGCCATCAAGAACTAGATGTAAAAAAGAGGTGTTCTGAATTCAAATCAGAACACCTCTTTTATATGTCTTCAATAAGCAGACTGCTACAAGGCCCGCGCTTTCAAATAGGCTTGATACGTATCCAGCGAAAAGCGCTGCGCATCAAAACGCTGTTCTGCGCGATGCCGCGCCCGCTGGCCCACTGTATGCAAACAGTACTTCTGGCACAACATGTCACGCACATGGGCTTCAATGGCCAGCACATCCCCGCAAGGCACCACCCATCCCTCATGCAAGTGCTCAATGCTTTCCGGCAAACCGCCAGCATTGGAAATCAACACGGGCAAGCCCAAGGCCAGGGACTCATAACAAGCGTACGAGGCTGACTCTTTATAGGACAGCACAAAACCCACATCGCATGCGGCCAACACCGAGCGTACATCCTTGACCAATCCAGGAAAGAGCACTTGCTCGGCACAGCCCAGGGCCTGCACTTTTTCGCAGACGGCTGCTGTAGGCGGATCCCCGGCAACCACCACGCGGACGCGCTGTTTCAGCTCTGGCTCCAGACGGGCCAGCGCCTCCACCAGCAACAACCAGCCTTTTTCCAGATCCGTACCACCTACCGAGCCCAACACCAGACAGTCCGGCGCAAGCTCCGCAGCAAAAAGCTTCTGCCGTGCAATCTGCTTTTCCTGCAGGGAAACGGGTCGGTAATGCTCCAGATCCAGGCCGTGATAAATACGCTCGACACTACAGCGACGATAATCAGAATTGGCCAGTTGTCGAGCGACATAATCACTGACAGCAATACAAAGATCTGTCCCGAAGCGTGCCCGCAAACGGTTGCCCATACTGTGAAGGCGGTTGGTATTGTGTTTGGTCCAGATGATGACCGGAGGATTTGCCAAGGTCTTGCAAGCGATCATGACGTGGCGATGATCGGTACTGCCATTGCAATGCACGATGTCGAAGGCTTCACGCTGCAAAAAGCGGCGCAGGCTCCAGATCTCTGACAAGGCCGTCCCGATACGGGCGGTATACAGCCCCGGCAATACTCTTACACCGGGTATTTGCGACGCTTCACGGTACAGTCGACCCGTTGCCGGTGCGGCCAGAGTGAACTCACACTGATGGGCCAAACCGCGCAACAAACCCAAAATATACGTGACATGGCCGCCGCCATTACCGTGGTGGATATCAGTGATCAGGACCTTCAAAACTCGCTCCGTCAGCGGCTGTGAATGACAGACAAATACTCAGATCGAGCACCTGCAGGCCACAAAGTGTATCCGCTATTGCGTAAGCTGAACAATGACTGAACAGCAGTTTTGACAATTTAATATCAGTAACAGAGAAAAGCTCGCGTCACCTGCCCTTAATCTTGGCGGCGAAGCAACACTTTTTGATACAGGTCCTGATAGCGAGTTGCGACTGCAGGCCAGCTGAACTGAACCAATAACTCACGCGAGTTCTCGATCAGATTCCTGGCCATGGCCGGATCCTTGCTGATTTTCTCAATCGCATGGGCCAGTTCCTGAGCATCTTCCGGATGGCTGAGCAGCAAGGCGTGATAGCCGCCCTGCACATATTGAGCAAAGCCACACCATGGAGCTGGACTTAGCACAACCGGCAAGCCATAGGACATGGCTTCCAGCGGTGCCATGCCAAAGCTGTCATTCAGGGTGGGATGCACGTAAATATCGGCAGCGCGATAAAAGGGTTCGACATTAGAGGTCTCGCCCTGCAGGATGACGCGATCCTGCATGTTCAGCGTCTGCAGCTGCTGACGCATCTGGTCACGCAGGCCAGGCTTTCCGCCCACTACCAACAGACGGTAATGAGAGGGCAATTTCGCCAGGGCTTCCAGTACCGTGCTCAAGCCTTTGCGCAGAGGATTTCGAGCCACCAGCAGGCAGACGACCTGCTCCTTGGTGAAACCCAAGGACTCACGCACTTTGGCACGCTCTTCCCCTTGCAAATCAGCTTGCGGCAAGGCCACGCCAGGAGCGATAACGGGATAATCGTGCACGCTGCCATAGGCTTGCTGCAATTGTTCGGCAATCAAGCCTGAAACAGCGACAACCGCATGAGGACCAGGCCGCAAACGGCGCTTTTCCAGACCCAGATAGCCCCAGACACGCGGGCTGAAGTAGGAACCCAGTTTTTTAAGCCAGGGCAAGGGTCGCACACGCCAATTGAAACGAACTGGGGTGACATGAACCACTTCCACATCCCCGCACCACCCGTTCATATGCGAATGCACAATATCAAAACCTTGGGCCGTGGCCTTGGCCGCCTTGCGGGCGAACAGAATGCCGCGTATCCAGCCAGGCCAGTGCGACCAATGACGGATAGGCACGTAGGCCAGCTTCAAGTCGCAGCGGCTGTCATATTCGCGCGCAAACACGGTGATTTCGTGCTTTTCGGCCAGCTCGCGCATCAGCTCCACCCCGTAAGCCTCGGCACCGCCAAAGCGGTTGCCGAAACGATCGACAACAAAGGCAATGCGCAGACGCTCGGGAATCGCAGCGGGCGTGTCGTGGGTATGGTCTGAACTCATGAGCGTGAAACCGTACGGCGCTTGTCTTCCAGGCGTGTCACGCACTTTTGCACAAAGCGCAAAATATTGGTGGAGCGCGAAACCGTAACGCGGGGCAGATCAAACAAATCATCGTCCGAACGCGCCAGACCACGATTGGTGGTGGTAGCGTTAAGATAACCTGCCTGACGTACTTGCTCGCGGATAGCCCGATTCTGGTCGCCGTAGGGATAACAAAAGGCACTGACTTCCACTTGCAGCACTTCTTGCAGCTCTGTTTTGGATTGTGCAATCTGGTAATGGGCGATCTCCGAGGACACATCAGTCAGATGCACATGGTCCAGGGTATGCGAGCCCGCTTCATGGCCGGCATTCACCCAGGCGCGCAGCTCGGGCAAGGACATCAGACCGGAATGCGGTACGCCTTTGGGTTGATCCCAGAAGTTGGAGCCATCCAGATGCCGCGCAACAATGTAATTAGTGGCGGTAAAGCCCAGCTCGTCCAGCACCGGCATGGCATTTTGAAACACGTTACGGTAGCCATCATCAAAGCTGATTCCCACGACCTTGCCCTGCTTTTCACCGCGCAGGTACGGCATCAATTGCGCCATGGACAAACCTTGATAGCCCAAGCGCTTCAGCCACGTCATCTGGCGCCGAAAGTCAGTAGGATGCACGGTCAAGCCACGATACGGCGAACCTTTGGGAGCGGGCACCCCGACCTGGTGGTACATAAGAATCGGAATCATAGGCGGCATTATAAGGGGCTAAACAGACTTCTGACGGGTGTAATACCACAGCTTACTATATCGAAACAGGCTGCCAGAAGCGGCCATGCACGCCAGAATGAAGCCTTGCGGGCCATCCAGAAAACCGCGTCGAACAATATAGTGACGCACAAAGGTCCAGCTGGCATGTCCGGCAATACCTGGCAGGCTGGTGGTTTTGCCCTTGGCCTGCATTTGACGCGCTGCATCCGACGAGTAACGGTTGATCTTGTCGATAAAGATCTCGAGGCTGGCGTAGGGATAATGCAGAAAATGCCCGTCCAGAATCAGGACGGGATGGTCGGTCTGTACGCTTTCATGGACCTTGGCATCGTTAAAACGGGCGGTGCCACGCTTGAACAGACGCAGAACCCGGTCTGGCCACCAACCACTATGGCGCATCCAGCGGCCAGCAAATTCGGACAGACGGGCAATCCGGTAAGCCGTGCCACGCGGTTGGGCCATTTCTTGCTGAATCAGCCGTGCCAGCTCCGGGGTGACGCGCTCATCCGCATCAATGGACAGCACCCACTCGCCCGTGGCCTGATCCAGCGCCCGATTTTTCTGTGGGCCAAAGCCGGGCCAATCCGGGGTGACCGTGACTTTCGCGCCCATGGAGCGGGCAATTTCCACGGTCTGGTCGGTACTGCCCGAATCCACCACAATGATCTCGTCCGCAAAGGCGACCGACTCCAAGCAGGCACGAATATGCGCCTGCTCGTTTTTGGTAATCAGGATAACGGACAGGCGCGTGCCGGAGCCGGTCACAGCGCGCTGCTCTACTTCTGTCGTTGACGACGACGCCATGCTTTCCACCTGTTGAAAATCGGACCAATCACGGGGTGTACTGCGACATTCAGCCTGCGCCCGACCGATACACCCGTCGTATCACGCACGGCGAAGCGATAAATATGCAAAGGATCGCTGCCAGGCTGGTTGGAGCCAAAGGCACGCGTCGTGTACAGATAGCGGAAACCTGCCTGCTGGGCGACCTGCACGTAATCGGGATCAAAATAACCTTGAGGCCAGCACAGCTGATCGGAGACCGAGCCCATATTGGCCTGCAAGGTCTTGCGGGACTGTTCCAGCTCCCAACGCATCTTGTCATTTTTCTGATCGCGCTGCTCGCTCAAGTCCCAGCGAGTATGCGTATGGGTATGGCTGTGGAACTCGAACACGCCATCAGCCTGCATGGCGTGGATTTCACTCCAGCGCAAAATCACCTCGTCACTGCGTCCTTGCTCGATGCGCGCTTCACACTCACGGTGCACCGGACACTCAGGCACCTCCTGACCTTGCCCCAGATAAGGGCGTACCGGGCCGTCCTTGACCCAGCTTGTCACCAGGAAAATAACGGCATTGAAGCCATATTTTTTCAGCAAGGGATAGGCGTAGACCCAGTTATCCAGATAACCATCGTCAAAGGTGATCAGCACCGATTTGGGTGGCACTCCCTGCCCTTGCAAATGGCCGACAAACTGTTCGGTTGTCAGACTGGTCCAGCCATACTTTTTCAACCATTGCAAATGCTGCTCGAAATGCTCGGGACTGGCATTGATCATGCCCCCTTGCGGGGTGACATGGTGATACATCATGACGGGCACAGTGCTTGCCACTTTCATCCCTGAAGCTCCTTTAACCAGCGGTAGTACGCACTCTCCAGGCGGTCGCCCATGGCGACGGGGGTAAAGCGCTCATCGCTACGACAAAACAGGCGACCAGCAGCCCCCATGTCTTGGCGTCGCTGTGGATTCTGAATCAATTGTTCTATAGCAACACACCAGGCCTGCTTGTCGTGTAAATCCGCCAACAAGCCACTTCGGCCTTCCTGCATCATTTCCGGCACACCACCGACACGGCTGCCCACCACGGGAACCCCGGCGCAACCCGCTTCCACAAATGCTGTGCCCGAAGCTTCCATATGGGTCGCCAGGGCAAATACATCCAGATTGGGCAGAATAGAAGGCACATCAGAGCGGGAACCCAGCAAATGAATGCGTTCCTGCAAACCCAGCTCAGCGATCAGGGCCTGCAATTGCTCATAGCCCGGCGAGCCGCCCCCCACCAGCACCAAATGCAATTGAGGATAGCGATCAAACAAGGGCTGCATGGCAGCGATCAGTTCATGATGGCCTTTTTCGCGCCGCAGTACGGCAACGCAGCCTACCAGCAGGGTATCCGGTGCCAAGCCCAACTCGGCACGCAAATCCAGGGCGGGTGCCGAATCAATCACGCTGGGATCAACACAGGGGTAGACCACCTGGACGTGCTCGGGTTTCACACCGCGCTCGATCAAGTGATCGCGCACATAGTCGCTGGGCGTGATTACCCGCTTGGGCACGATGGTGTAAGACATCAAGGAACCCACTTTCTTGGCCAGATGGCGCGTGCGCACAATCAGGGGAGTCCCCGCCAAACGCCCGGCCACACCCGCCAGCATGGTATCGCGACGACTGTGGCTGTTCAGCACATCAAACTGGCCTTGACGCAGCACCCGGCGCAATTGGCGCACACCGCGCATGTAATTGGCCGGGCCATCCATCAACAAGGTATGAACAACGAAGCCCTCGTCGCGCAAGCGCTCGGTCAGCTGTGCATGGGGTTGGCAGGCGGCCTCCACCTGATGCCCCCGCTCGCGCAAGATGCGCATGGCGCGCAGGATGTAGTTTTCCTGGCCGCCAAAGCTGGTGGCAGCTTCCGAGTGCAGAATGCGCAAGGGCCTCATCGGTAACTGATCTCCACCTCGTGCGTGGCATCCCAGTCTTCCAGCTGCTCCAGCAAGGAGTCGGCCAGGCGGACACGCCATTGCGGGCCCAACTGCACCACACACTCGTAATCGGGACGCTGCAACTGCACTTCAACCGGCACCCCGCCCTGCTCCTGGGCACGGTGGGGTGCCAACAGGGTTTGCAGACGCTGTGCGTCGGCATTATTGTTCAGGCCGATGCTCAGGCAACTTGCACGGGCTTCACGGGCCAACTGCAAGTCAAAAATAGCATCAGCATTGATACGCAAGCCGCCGGTGTAATCGTCGTTGCTGACCTTGCCCTGGATGATGATCAACTGGTCTTCTTTCAGACGCTGGCGGTGCTCTTCAAACAGTTCATTGAAGATAGCCACTTCCAGCTGCGCCGAGCCATCATCCAGCATGGCGTACAACATCTTGCCGCGACGGGTCATGCGCACACGCACGGCTGACAGCACGCCGGCGAACCACTGCGGGCTACGCGAGGCTTCCAGACGTGCCAACGGTGTCGGTGCGAAACGGCGGACTTCATCGCGCCAGGCGTCAAACAAGTGGCCGCTGAAGTAAAAGCCCAGCGCTGTCTTTTCCTGACGCAAGCGATCCTGCAGGCTCCAGGGGGCAACTTTCGCAACTTCGCCCTCCACAATATCGTTGGAGTCATCAGCAAACAGCGAGGACTGGTTCGCGCTACGTTCGGCCTGTTCGGCAGCTTCCGTAGCCGCCCCGATACTGGCCAGCAAGGCGGCGCGGTTTTCATCAATCGAGTCAAAAGCACCAGCACGCACCAAGGCTTCAATGGTGCGTTTGTTGACTTGATGGCGGTCCACGCGACGGCAGAAGTCAAACAGGCTGGTAAAAGGACCACCTTGCTTGCGAGCGTCCACAATGGCTTCAACGGCGGCCTGACCGGTACCTTTCACGGCGCCCAGGCCATAACGCATGGTGCGCGGCGGCAAGCCTTTTTCGGTATAGCTGTCCTTGACCGGCTCAAAGCGGTAGTTGGACGCATTGATATCCGGTGGCAAGACTTCTACACCGTTGGCCAGCGCGTCCTTCCAGAAAATCTGCACCTTGTCGGTATCGTCCATATCGGACAGCAAGGTCGCAGCCAGGAACTCGGCCGGATGGTGAGCCTTCAACCAGGCGGTGTGATAGGCAATCAGCGCGTAAGCAGCGGAGTGACTCTTGTTAAAGCCGTAGCCCGCAAACTTTTCCATCAGGTCAAACAGCTTGACCGCCAATTCTGGGTCGTGGCCTTTCTTGACTGCCCCTTCCTCGAACAGGACGCGGTGCTTGGCCATTTCCTCGGGCTTTTTCTTGCCCATGGCACGACGCAGCAAGTCGGCACCACCCAGCGAGTAGCCACCGATAATCTGCGAGATCAGCATCACCTGTTCCTGGTAGACAATCACCCCGTAGGTACTGCTCAGGGTGCTCTCCAGATCCGGGTGGAAATAATCCACTTCAGCCCGACCGTGTTTCCGGTTCACGAAGTCCACCACCATGCCCGACTCCAGCGGCCCCGGACGATACAGGGCCAGCATGGCGATAATGTCTTCAAAGGTGGAGGGGCGCAGACTGCGCAGCAGCTCTTTCATCCCGCGCGATTCCAGCTGGAACACCGCTGTCGTATTCCCTTCGCACAGCAGCTTGTAGGAGGCGTCGTCATCCAAGGGCAAGGCCATGATGTCGAACTCGCGCTTGTCTGCGTTGAACTGGCGCACGTAGCGCACCGCCCAGTCCAGAATCGTCAGGTTACGCAGGCCCAGAAAGTCGAACTTGACCAGGCCAGCGGCTTCCACGTCGTCCTTGTCGTACTGAGACACGGCGTTGGCATCGGGGCCGGACTGCGCATACAGCGGGCAGAAATCAATCAACTTGCCAGGCGCAATCAGCACGCCCCCAGCGTGCATGCCCACGCTACGGGTCAGGCCTTCCAGGGGGCGAGCCAGGTCGATCAGAGCTTTCACTTCCTCGTCGTTCTCGTAACGCTCGCGGAAGGCAGGCTCATCGGCCAGCGCACGCTCCAGCGTCCAGGGATCGGCAGGGTTGAACGGAATCAGTTTGGACAAGCCATCGCACAGGCTGTAGGGCAACTCCAGCACGCGGCCTACGTCGCGCACCACCGCTTTCGCACCCAAGGTACCGAATGTGGCGATCTGGCTGACGGCCTGACGGCCATATTTCTGTTTAACGTAATCAATAACGCGTTCGCGGTTGTCCTGGCAAAAGTCCACGTCAAAGTCAGGCATGGACACCCGCTCGGGGTTCAGGAAACGTTCGAACAGCAAGTCATAGCGCAAGGGGTCCAGGTCGGTAATCCCCATGCTGTAGGCCACCAGGGAACCCGCACCCGAGCCTCGGCCTGGTCCTACGGGCACGCCATTGTGCTTGCCCCAGTTAATGAAGTCCGCCACGATCAGGAAGTAGCCCGGGAACCCCATGGAGATGATGGTGTTGCACTCCCACATCAAGCGCTCTTCGTAGGTCGGGCGTTGCTTCTCGCGCTCCTCGGGGTCGGCATACAACTGCTTCAAGCGGGTTTCCAGACCTTCTTTGGCCTGCTGAATCAGAAAGTCACCCAGTGACATGCCTTCGGGTGTGGGGAAGTCGGGCAGATACGGTTTGCCCAGCTCCAGCTCCAGGTTGCAACGCTTGGCAATTTCCAGCGTGTTTTCCAACGCAGCAGGAACGTCCGCAAAGCGCTGCTGCATTTCATCCGTGCTGAGAAAGTATTGCTCTTGCGTAAAACGCTTCACGCGCTTGGGGTTGGCCAACTGCTCGCCTTCGGCAATACACACCCGCACCTCGTGCGCGCGGAAATCGTCCGGTGCAATAAATTGAATCGGGTGCGTCGCTACCACGGGCAGGTCCAGCTCCGCGGCCAAGCGCATGGCAGCTTGTACATACAGTTCATCGCCGTCCGCACCGCTGCGTTGCAACTCAATATAGAAAGCGCCCGGGAACAGACTGTCCCAGTGGCGGGCGCAATCACGGGCCAATTCCAGATTGCCATCGGCCAGGGCCTGGCCCACATCGCCCATACGTCCACCGGACAGGGCAATCAGGCCACTGCATTCTTTCAGCCAGGCGCGCTGCACTTCTGCTCGCCCCTTGTACTGGTTGCCCAGCCAGGCACGGGTCAGAATGTCGCACAGGCTCAGGTAACCAGCCTCGTTTTGCACCAGCAATAACAAGCGCGACGGTTTTTCGCGGTCTTCCTCGTTCTGCAGCCAGATATCACAACCCATGATGGCTTTCAGCCCGGCTTTACGCGCCGAGGTATAGAACTTGATCTGCCCAAACAAGTTGCACAAATCCGTCAAAGCCAGCGCAGGCTGCCCATAGGCCTGCGCTTTTTTGATCATTTCGGGAATACGGGCGATGCCGTCCACCACGGAGAACTCCGAGTGGGATCGCAAATGGACAAAGGAAGGGGTGGTTTCGCTCATGATGGAATTGTACTGAAGCCAATAGACATTGGTGACCCTGAAGCGATGCTCAGGGTGAATAAGGGCAGGCAATATGTTTCGATTGGTTCACATCCCGCTGAACAACAAACGCACAATCACCCGCCCCCTGCCGACCAATACCAAAATAACAAACAATCTAGCGCTGCAAGGCAGCCCAGGCTTTTTCCAGCCGCTTGACCGAGACAGGCATAGGGGTGCGCAGTTCCTGGGCAAACAAGGACACGCGCAATTCCTCCAGCATCCAGCGGAAGTCCCGCAAGCCGCTATCAGTCGCACCTTTCAGCGCCGCCACGGCACGCTGGTACTTCGTCAGCAGGACTGACATATCCTGCATCAAGCGTTGATCGCGAGCCGGATCGGCACGCAGCTTGTCCACTCGAGTTTGTACGGCTTTCAGGTAGCGCGGCATATGAGCCAGCTGCGCGTACTCATTGCTTTCCAGAAACAAAGTGGGCATCAGGGCATTCAATTGCTGCTGAATGTCTTTCAAAGCCTCGGGGTGTGCTTTGATTTGCGCCAGTTTCTTCTGGACGGCACTCCATTCATTCAAGATCTGCCCGGCCAGACGCGCCACTTCCTGGGCCACCAGGCCCAGACGGCTACGCCCTTCCTGTACACGGGCCTCGAACTCCGCCTGGTTCTTGGGCCAGGGTTCCATCATGCAGGACTGCTCCAGAGCCACATCAATAATCTGGTCACGCAATTGTTCCTGCGTCCCCAGATTGATGTACAGCATGCTGATGCGGGTCAGATCCGTAATGTTCTTTTCCAGAAAGCGCACCTGCTCGCGCAAAGCCAGGCGGAACAGGCGGCGCAAACCCAGTCGGTGTTGACGCTGAGCCTGGGCCGGGTCGTCAAATACATCCAGATCGCAATGGGTTTTCTTGTCAATCAAGGCCGGGTAGCCAATAAAGCTGCGTCCCTTGCGCTTGATTTCCATCAGCTCGGGCAGTTCACCAAAGCTCCAGCTGGTCAGTTGCTCGTGATCCAGCACCTGCGCCACTTGCTCGTCGCTGGCGGCCATCTGCTGGAAGGAGGCCTGCGCCTGACGGCCATGTTCGGCCTTGAGCTGGTCCAGATTTCGGCCGCCCGACAACATGCGCCCATGCTCGTCAATCACCCTGAAATTCATGAACAAGTGAGTCGCCAGCGTTTCCGGCTTGAAATCGCTGCGCTGTGGTCTTTGTTTGACGTGCGCCCACATATCCTGGGAAATCGCGTCCAGCAGGCTCATGCCCGGATCGGCCGCTTTTTCAAACCAGCGCTGGTGAAAGGCGGCGGCGTAATCGGGCAAGGGCACACAATGGCGGCGAATACGCTGTGGCAAGGATTTCAGCAACGCCAGCACTTTTTCTTTCAACATGCCGGGCACCAGCCATTCGCAACGCGCGGCGTCGATCTGGTTCAAGGCGAACAAGGGCACACTCAAAGTCACCCCATCGCGCACCGAACCCGGCTCGAAGTGGTAATCCAGCGCCATCTTCACGCCCTGCCATTCAACGGAGCGCGGAAAGACCTCGGTGGTGATACCCGCTGCGTCGTGCTGCATCAGCTCGTCGCGGTTCAGCTCCAGGCCCTTGGCCTCCTCTTTGGACAAGCCCTTGAACCACTTTTCCAATGTGGCGGTCTGGTACACGTCCTTGGGGATGCGCTGATCGTAAAAGGCGTAGATCAGTTCCTCATCCACCAGAATGTCAGGGCGGCGAGATTGGTGCTCCAAACGCTCTACCGCCTGAATTTGCTGACGGTTATGACGCAGGAAAGGCAGGTTGGAATCAATCTCGCCCGGCACCAGAGCCTGGCGCAAGAACAATTCGCGGGCCTGCACCGGATCAATGCGGCCAAAGTGAATGCGACGACCACTGTAAATCAGCAAGCCGTACAAGGTAGCGCGTTCGTTGGCTACCACTTGGCCAGCTTTCTTCTCCCAACGCGGATCGCCCCAGGTTTTACGCAGCAAATGGGCGCCAACTTTTTCAATCCATTGCGGCTCGATACGCGCCACACAGCGGGCAAAGAGTCGCGTGGTTTCCATCAACTCGCCAGCCAGAATCCAGCGGCCTGCTTTCTTGACCAGCTTGGAACCGGGGTGAATCACAAAGCGCAGCTCACGCGTGCCTTGATAGACGCCGGTTTCTTCGCTCTTGTAGCCAATATTGCCGATCAGACCCGTCAGCAAGGCCAGATGCACCTGCTCATAAGTGGCTGCCGAGGGATTGGCGACCCAGCGCTGTTCCTGCACCAGACTGCGCAATTGGGTATGAACATCACGCCACTCCCGAATGCGCAGCGGGGACAACAAAGCCTGTTTGACGCTATTGGCAAACTTGCGCTGCGAGCTTTGTTCCTGCGACAGCTCTTCCAGCCAGCTCCATAGCTTCACATAGGACAGGAACTCGGATTTGTCGTCATTGAAACGGGCATGGGCCTGATTGGCCGCCTCACGTTCGTGCACAGGACGATCACGCGGATCTTGCACGGACATGGCCGAGGCCACGATCAGCATTTCCGTCAAACAATGATGTTCATGACCGGCCAGAATCATGCGGGCCACACGCGGGTCCACAGGCAGCTTGGCCAGAGAACGGCCTACCTTGGTCAGGCGCTGCTGTTCATCCAGCGCACCCAGCTCTTGCAGAATCTGATAGCCATCGGCAATCGCCCGGCCAGTGGGCGGCTCCACAAAGGGGAAGGTTTCCACATCGTCCAGATGCAAGGCCTTCATGCGCAGAATCACCGAGGCCAGCGAGGAACGCAGAATCTCGGGATCCGTAAAGGGGGGGCGGCTCTTGAAGTCCTGTTCGTCATACAGGCGAATACAGATACCGGGGCCAATACGACCGCAACGCCCTGCCCGCTGGCTGGCCGAGGCCTGGCTGATCGCCTCAATACGCAACTGCTCGACCTTGTTGCGCCAGGAATAGCGCTTGATACGCGCCAGTCCGCTATCGACCACAAAGCGTATGCCGGGTACGGTCAAGGAGGTTTCGGCCACGTTGGTCGCCAGCACCACACGACGCGCATTGCCTTTGGGGCGAAAAATACGTTCCTGATCCGCCTGCGACAGACGCGCAAACAAAGGCAGGATCACGGTATTGATGGGCTTTTCTTTTTCCAGCGCCTCGGTCGCTTCACGGATTTCGCGCTCGCCGGGCAGGAACACCAGAATATCGCCAGTACCGTGTCGGGCGCATTCCTGCACCGCATCGACAATGCCTTGCATCAGATCCCGCTCTTCCTCGGAGGCAGAGCGGCGTTCCTCGGTATCGACCAAGGACGGGTCCAGAATCGGGCGATACACAATATCGACGGGATACAGACGGCCCGATACTTCGATCACTGGCGCCTTCTTGCCCTTGTGGGCAAAGTGCTGCGCAAAACGCTCGGCATCAATCGTGGCCGAGGTAATGATCAGCTTCAGATCCGGACGCCGTGGCAGCAGCTGCTTTAAAAAGCCCAACAGAAAGTCAATGTTCAGACTGCGTTCATGGGCCTCGTCAATAATGATGGTGTCGTAGCGACTTAATAAAGGATCACGCTGGGACTCGGCCAGCAAGATCCCGTCCGTCATCAATTTGATGGCCGAGCGCGGCCCGGTCTTGTCATTAAAGCGGATTTGGTACCCTACCCAGTCACCAATCTCGGATTGCAGCTCCTGGGCAATACGCTTGGCGACCGACGTGGCCGCCAGACGGCGCGGCTGGGTATGGCCAATAATCTTGCCCTGCAGGCCACGGCCCAGCTCCAGACAGATTTTGGGTAATTGGGTGGTTTTGCCTGAGCCGGTTTCACCACACACAATGACCACCTGATGGTCTTTGATCGCCTGCGCAATTTCGGCCCGTCGGGCGCTGACTGGCAGGTCATCAGGATAAGAAATTGTTGGTAAAGAGTGTGGGTTTTCAGTCAATTCGTCGGACTCGTGCATGAAAGGTAGTTTCTGGTACAGACATCATTATAATTTTGGCTTGAAACCATTTGGACGCAAAGATCCCCCGCAATGAACACAGACATCCCCGACTCGTACAACGCCATCGACACCCCTGATGAATCCCAGGCACAATTTGTGCGATGGTTCAGGGAAGTGGCGCCTTATGTACACGATTTTCGTGGCAAGACGTTCGTGGTGGCCTTTGGGGGCGAGCTCATCAACGATGGGTTGCTCTACACCCTGATCCCGGACTTGTCGCTGCTGTCGGCACTGGGCATCAAGCTGGTGCTGGTGCATGGCTCACGCCCCCAGGTCAATGAGCAGCTGCGCCTGAAAGGCGAAACCACGCAATTTGGCCGCGGTACCGAGCCGACCAGTGCGGTCGCTCTGGAATGCGCCAAAGAAGCTGCCGGTGAAATTCGCCTGGATATTGAAGCCGCATTCAGCCAGGGTTTGCCCAACACCCCCATGTCACATGCCCAGATTCGCATTATTTCGGGCAACTTTGTGACTGCGCGTCCTGTGGGGGTCATTGATGGCCTGGACTTCAAGCATTCCGGTGCGGTGCGCAAACTTGATGTGGACGCCATGCGCGTCATCCTGAATCAAGGAGCGCTTATTCTACTCTCCCCGCTGGGTTTTTCTCCAACCGGGGAGGCCTTTACCCTGGATATGGAAGATCTGGCGACCAGCACAGCCATCGCCCTGCGCGCTGAAAAACTGATTTTCCTGACGCCGGAGCATATTGGTCACTCCAATAATCTGGATATTGATTCAGAACTGGCCCGTGCCGATGCTGATGGCCTGCTGGCTTCGGGCAAGCTGGACCAGGACTGCTCCACCTTCCTGCGCTATGCCTCGCAAGCCGTCAAGCGCGGTATTGCCCGTGCGCACCTGGTGCCCTACAAGCAGGACGGCAGCATTTTGCTGGAAATCTTCACCCACGACGGGGTGGGCACCATGGTGGTGGAAGACACACTGGATGATTTGCGCCCGGCCAATCTGGACGATGTGGGTGCGATCGTGCAGCTGATTGAACCCCTGGAAATTGATGGCACCCTAGTGCCTCGTGGTCGTTCAGTCATCGAGCGCGAAGTGGAACGCTTCACGGTTCTGGAGCACGACGGCATTATTTACGGCTGCGTCGCCCTGATCCCCTACGAAGAAGAAAGCATGGCCGAGATGGCCTGTCTCATCGTGCACCCGGAATGGCAAGGCTCGGGCGAAGGCGAAATCCTTTTGCGCCATACCGAAGCCAAGGCCCGGGCGGCCGGTTTCAAGCGTCTGTTCGTGCTGACCACCCGCACCTCTCACTGGTTTATCAAGCGCGGTTTTGTGCAAGGTGGCGTATCGGATCTGCCCAAGGGCAAGCAGTCGCATTACAACCGCTCCCGCAACAGCATGGTCTTTATCAAGAAGCTTTAAGCCTTTGCGCTGAACTTCCAAGGTCCCGCCCACTCCAAAAAAAACAGGCAAGGCGATGCCCACGCATCGCCTTGGTGTCATCAAGCCCGGGCATGATGGGCAGCAAATCATTCGCCTGGCACATCAAGCCGCCATCGGGCTGGTTTGACGGCCTTTATGCCCTCAGTACAATACGCCCATTCAAGTATTTGATTAAAAAGGAAAGCATATGGCACGCATGATTCACTGTGTGAAGCTGAAACAGGAAGCCGAGGGCCTGGAGTTTCCCCCCTACCCCGGCGAACTGGGTACCAAGATCTGGCACTCGATCTCCAAACAGGCCTGGGCCAACTGGATGGACGTGCAAACCCGTCTGGTAAACGAGAACCGCCTGAACCTGGCTGACGCCCGTGCCCGCACGTATTTGAAAGAACAGATGGAACAATATCTGTTTGAAGACAAGGACGTGGAAGCGGACGGCTTTACCGCCCCCAGCGCTTAAGTCTTTGCAGAATGCGGATCGCTGAAAGGCGGTCCGTTTTCTGAGTACAATTCTGCCCATGGCTACTCTCGCATTCCTCACACTCGCACCGCTTAATTATCGGGGCTCAGCCATGCCGCGCGGACACTTCCATTCCGTCACACCGCCCTAAGCAGGCAACGCGCCGCAAGAGCGCTCCTTTCTTGCAACCCCTACCTCTGACCGGTTCGTAGCACGCTGTTGCTATGGGCTTGTTCGGGTTTGCCTTGTGTTCCGCCTGCTCGCTGACCGAGCCGGGCACACAGGCTTGTTATCTCTGCTTGAGCGCGGTGTATTAATGTTTATTGAAAAAATTCGAACGGAGTGGTTCTCCAACGTTCGGGGTGACTTGCTGGCTGGCCTGGTCGTCGCCCTGGCACTGATCCCCGAGGCAATCGCCTTTTCCATCATTGCAGGCGTGGACCCCAAAGTGGGTCTGTATGCTTCTTTCTCCATTGCCACACTGATTGCCTTTGTCGGCGGTCGACCCGGCATGATTTCGGCGGCCACGGGGGCCATGGCTCTGGTCATGGTGACACTGGTCAAAGAACATGGCCTGGACTACCTGCTGGCGGCCACCATTCTTGCCGGTATATTGCAGATGCTGGCCGGCTTTCTACGCCTGGGTCAGCTCATGCAGTTCGTCTCACGCTCCGTCATCACCGGCTTTGTCAATGCCTTGGCCATCTTAATTTTCATGGCCCAGTTACCGGAACTGACCAATGTCAGCTGGCCGGTTTACGCCATGACAACGGCGGGGCTGCTCATCATCTATGGACTGCCTTATTTTACCAAGGCCGTGCCTTCGCCCTTGGTCGCCATCATTGTGTTGAGCATTGCCTATAGGGTGTTCGAGCTGGATATTCGTACGGTCGGCGATATGGGCGCCTTGCCGGACAGCCTGCCCAGCTTCCTGATTCCCCAGGTTCCGTTTACGTGGGAAACGCTGCAAATCATCTTGCCCTACTCGGCAACCCTGTGTGTGGTGGGCTTGCTGGAATCACTGATGACAGCCACCATCGTGGACGACATGACCGATACCGGCAGCAACAAGGACAAGGAGTGCGTGGGCCAGGGCATTGCCAATATTGCAACAGGCTTTATGGGCGGGATGGCCGGGTGTGCCATGATTGGCCAATCCGTTATCAACGTAAAGTCGGGTGGCCGTGGCCGATTGTCCACGCTGACGGCCGGTGTCGTATTGCTGATACTGGTCGTGTTTCTGGATGAGTGGGTCAGGCAAATCCCCATGGCCGCCCTGGTGGCCGTCATGATCATGGTCTCGATCAGCACCTTTAACTGGGGCTCTGTCAAAGACCTGGTGGTTCACCCCAAAACCTCCAGCGTCGTCATGCTGGCAACGGTTGTGGTAACCGTTGCCACCCACGACTTGGCCAAAGGCGTGCTGACAGGCGTTCTGTTTTCGGGTGTCTTCTTTGCCCACAAGGTACGCCGTATCTTGCACGTCGTTTCCACCCTTAGCGAGGACGGGCAAACACGTAGCTATCTGGTTTCCGGACAAGTGTTCTTCGCCTCCTCCGAAAGCTTCACCTCGCAGTTTGATTACCAGGAAAAAGTCCCTTATATCTGCATCGATGTCAGCCAGACACGCTTTTGGGATTTAACCTCGGTCGACGCGCTGGACCGGGTGGTGCTGAAACTGCGCCGTGGTGGCAGTCAAGTTGACGTTCATGGGCTGGATGTCAGCACCAGTCCCTTGGTCAAACAATTTGCCTCTTACCTGAAAATATCGTAATCAAATGAAACCCGGCACAACGTTTTGACACCGAATGGTCAAAAATCAAAAGAAATGGGAATTTTCAACAGTTATTCCTAGCTCCAGGGAAGAGAATCACGGCTGGCCTTGATGCACTCGTGGGGTGCGCGTAGGCAAGCTTAGCTCTTGCAGCTAAACGGGTTCCCTATCCCTTGCCTCTTTCTGAGCAGCCCGGCACACGCATGATGGGGTGCCGCGCAGCCGCTTACTTGCTTTACCCACAGGAAAAGAAGTTCATGAGCCGCCTAGACATACCCGTGATTGATCACTGCTCCACCCACTTGCGCTTGTGGCTGGTCAATCTGAGCTACTTGCAGGCTTTGTATGGCGCGGACTTTCACGCTTTTGTTCTGGATACCGTGCAGCAAAGGCTGCTCGATTGCGGTCTGAAATCGGACGAGGTCTTTATTCAAGGCGATTTTGTGCTGATTGCCCTGGGCCAGTTGGGCAGGCAAAACCGTTTCCAGCGCGCCCATCCCCATGCCCTGGCCCAACTGCTGGGGGCCGCGCTGGAGTGTGACCCGATTGCACACGAAGACACACGCATCTATTTGCATACACAGGTGGCCTACCATTTCGACCACCGCCAGTACGACAAGGATCTGCTGCACCCTCCCGCCCCCAACCCCTGCTCCCATAGCCACCCGGCCACCTTGGCGGCCTGGCACAAGGTATGGGCCCAGACTTACCGGGACGACATGACGCTGGCAGTACAGATGCTGGATGATTTGCAGGCTGGCCGTTTGGTGCTGGCCTTCCAGCCGGTCTACCACCTGGGTGAGCAGCACCAGAACAAATACTTTTATGAAGAAGCCCTGATTCGTCACCAGGACCAGGCTGATTACCAACTGCCTGAAGCGATTAGCGCCCTGGAGCGCCTGGGGCTGATTTCCCGGCTGGATCGCAGTGTTCTACACAGCGTGGTTGAACTGTTGAGTGCCCAACCTGCCCTGTGTCTGGGGGCGAATCTGTCTGCCGGCTCCTTGCAGGACGATTTATGGTGGCAAGACTTGTTCAGCTATCTGGACAGCCGTCCCGATGTGGCACAACGCCTGATTCTGGAAGTGACCGAAACCGGCACAATTGCTCACAAACCCACCGCGCTGCGCCTGATTGCTCAGCTGCAAAATCTCGGGGTGCGGATCGCCCTGGATGACACCGGCTCCGGCAACAGCACCCTGGCTTTTCTGGTGCAGACCCACGCCGACATTATCAAAATTGACCGCTCTATCTTGTTGCGAGCCCGTACTCCCGGTCAGCCTGCACATTTGCTACGTAATCTGGTCAATGTTTGTGCCGACTACAGCCCTTACGTGGTGATTGAGGGCGTTGAGGATGAAGCGGATCTGGAGTTTGTGCGCCTGTCCGGGGCTCATGGTGTTCAAGGTTTTCTGCTGGCCCTGCCCACAATCCACCCACACTGGCTAAAACCTTCTGATGTGATTACCGTGCGGGATGCGGTGTACGTTCGTACCCAGTTCTACCCCGGTGAGCCTCTGGCGGATTACGGCTTTGGCTTCTAGGCGGGGAACCCAGCAGGCCAGACGCCCATTTCTCTCCCCCCAAAAAGCAAACAAGCCTTGCATGACACCATGCAAGGCTTGACGCAAGAAGGCCAGGATCAGAATCAGGCTTTGTCTTCGGATTCCGGTTCGGGCAAAGGCTCACCACGTGCCGTACGTTCGGTGTTCTTCACACCGGTGTGACGCACATCGTCACCACGCACCATGTAGATCACGCGTTCAGCCATATTCTTGGCGTGGTCACCAATACGCTCCAGCGCACGGGCGATAAAGATCAGGTCAATAGAGTGCGAGATCGTGCGCGGGTCTTCAATCATGTAAGTGATGATGTGACGCAGCGAACCCTTCCATTCACGATCCACTTCCTTGTCGCTGCGCACAATCTGTGCCGCGTGCACGGCGTCCTGGCGCGCAAAGGCGTCCAGCACATCGTTGATCATGCCAGCGACCGAGGAGCTCATGTGACGCAGCTCGACCACAGGCTCGTAGCCAGCGGTACCTTCGTGCAGACGGCGAGCCATCTTGGCGATGCGCTCGGCCTCGTCCCCGCAGCGTTCCATATCGGTCAGCATTTTGGAGATGGACAGCAACATGCGCAGGTCAATGGCGGTGGGCTGATTACGGGCGATCAGGTTGGTGATGCGCTCGTCAATCTCCACTTCCAGGCGGTTGATTTCTTTTTCACGCTCGCGAACCTGGTCAACCAGCGACATATCCCCGGTTTGCAGGGCTTCGGTCGCACTGCGAACCATCGATTCAACAATACCGCCCATCTGCAAGAACAGCGAACGGGTGGCCTCCAGATCGGAGTGAAACTGCTTATTGGTATGTTCGTTCATAGTGGCCTTCTTTAACAGCAAAATGGCTCGCGCCAGCGCTTAATCCGTGCATAGATTAAGCACCGATTATGACAGAGACATTAAAATTCAGAAACCGTTGCCCGACAGGGTACGTACCCCTTGTTGACCGGCAATCAAGGCCACACTGGCCGGGGCAATGGCGAACAGACCGCAACACACCACACCGGGCATATTGTTGATGCGCGCTTCCAAAGCAGCCGGGTCTTCAATGGACAGACCGGACACGTCCAGAATCAGGCCGCCGTTATCCGTGACAAAGCCCGTACGCTCGACGGGATTGCCGCCCAGGGCACGCAACTGACGGGCGACCGCATTCTTGGCCATGGGAATGACTTCCACCGGCAAGGGGAAAGCCCCCAGACGTTCTACCAGCTTGGAGTCGTCCACAATGCACAGAAACTTGTCCGAGACCGAAGCCACGATTTTCTCGCGAGTCAGTGCGCCACCACCGCCTTTGGTCATGTTCAGGGCGGCATCGATTTCGTCGGCACCATCGACATACCAGTCCATGCGTTCGATCGTATTCAGGTCTTGAACTTCAATGCCCAGACCTTGCAGGCGAGCAGTGGAGCGTTCCGAGCTGGACGCCGCGGCCTTGAAGGTATGCTTGTGCGCAGCCAGGGCGTCAATAAACAGATCAACCGTGGAACCTGTACCCACACCCAGAATGGAATCCGGGGTCAGGAAAGGAAGGACGTAGTCAACGGCGGCCTGGGCCACCTGTTGTTTGAGTTCGGACTGTGTGTACATGGCAGATATAAAAATCGGGGGGCTTGGCCCCCCTTTGGTTTACTTGAGAAAACGAGCGGCAAATTTGCCTTCGTTAAAGCCCACGCTGACTTCACCCTCTGGCGTAATCAGCAAGGGACGGCGTACCAGGGCAGGAAACTCGGCAATCAAGGCCAGCCATTGGGCATCGTCCTGCGGTTCTTTACGTTCCGCCGGCAGATTACGCCAGGTCATGGAAGCGCGGTTGACCAGTTTGGGCCAACCGCCCAGCTCCTGCGCCCATTGTTGCAAACGGGCCGCTTCCAAGGGATGTTCGCGGTAATCCACAAAGGTCAACGACAGACCATTTTGCTCAAACCAGGCAATCGCCTTTTGGCAGGTGCTGCAGTTTTTCAAACCATACATCGTGAACACGGCAATACTCCTTATCAATCAGGCGCGACGCTCGCGGCGTGCCTGCAAGCGATTGGCGACGACCACAAAAACACCAATCACCAAAATAAGCAGGGTTGCCAGGGCGTTGATCTCGGGCTTGAGGCCCAGACGTACGCGCGAAAAAACTTCTACCGGCAAGGTGGTAAATCCCGGACCAGACAGGAAAGAGGCAATCACCACATCGTCCAGCGACAAGGTAAAAGCCAGCAACCAGGCAGCCATCAAGGACGGCACGATCGAGGGCAGGACAACCTGGAAAAACGCTCTCAGGGGAGTGGCGCCCAGATCCAGCGCCGCTTCTTCCTGGGAGCGATCCAGCTCACGCATACGCGATTGCAGAATCACGGTGGCATAGGCGGTACACAAGACCACATGCCCGATCCAGATCGTGAAAATACCGTTCTGTTCCGGCCAGCCAAACAGGGAGTTCAGTTCCACAAACATCAGCAGCAGGGAAATGCCCAACACCACTTCCGGAATGACCAGCGGTGCGCTGACCAAACCAATGTACAGGGCAAAGCCCTTGAAGCGCCCCATGCGGGCCAGCACATAAGCAGCCCAGGTACCCAGAATGGTGGCCATGGTGGCCGTCAGCACCGCAATCAGAAAGGACAGCTTGGCGGCACTGAGCAAGGCCTTGTCCTGGAACAGGGATTCATACCAGCGGAAAGAAAAACCCGACCAGGACGTCATGATGGCCGATTCATTAAATGAAAAGACAATCAGGAACAGAATGGGGATGTACAGAAAGCCGAAGCCCAGAGTCAGAACCAGGGCACGCAACCAGAGATTAGGCTTGGTCATGAGCGGCCTCCCCGTTGTGCTTCCATTTGTCGCATCTGGCTGTACTGGAAGAAAATCAAAGGGATGATCAACAACAAGACCATCACGCAAGTCACGGCAGCGGCCATGGGCCAGTCGGCATTATTGAAGAACTCGGTCCACATGACGCGGCCCATCATCAAGGTATCGGCACCACCCAGCATTTCCGGAATGACGTACTCCCCCACTGCCGGAATAAACACCAGCATGGCACCGGCAATCACGCCGGACATGGACATGGGCAAGGTGATATTCCAGAACGCCGACCAGGGACGTGCACCCAGATCGTACGCGGCTTCCAGCAGACGCATGTCCAGCTTCACCAGATTGGCATACAGCGGCAGGATGAAAAACGGCAGATAGGCGTAGATCAAACCGATGTAAACGGCCAGATCGGTGCGGTAGATTTCCAGCGGCGCATCAATAATGCCTGTCCACAGCAAGACCTGATTGAGCAGGCCATCACCCCGCAAAATGCCTACCCAGGCATAGACGCGCAGCAGCATGGAGGTCCAGAACGGCAGAATCACCGCCAGCAAAAGCAGGCTGCGAACGGCTGGTGCGGAACGCGCAATGTAGTAGGCCACCGGGTAGCCGATCAGGATACAAAAGATCGTGGTGACGGCGGCCATCTTCAGCGAACTGACGTAGGTGGCCAAATACAGATTATCGCTGAACAGCAGGATATAGCCGCGCAGGTTCAGGACAAAGGAAATGCTTTCCTCGGCAAACTGGGCCAAGGGCGTATACGGCGGCACCCCGAAATCAAGATCGGCAAAACTGATCTTGAGCACGAGCAAAAACGGCACCAGCAGAAACAGAATCATCCACAGGAATGTGGGTGCGACCACCAGCGTGCGACTGGTGGGCAGCAGTTTGCGCCAGGACAGGTTCTTCATGTGCTCAGTACCGTTGCGCTGTCGTCGGACCAGGACACGTAGACTTCTTCGTCCACGCCGGGAGCATCAGGCTGGGCCAAGGTACCGCTGGGCATTTGCGCTTCGATCAGCATGCCGGCATCCAGACGAATCTGGTAGCGGGTATAGCTGCCCATCCAGGACACGTGGGTCACAATGCCGTGGCCCCAGTTGGTATCCTCGGAAGGCAATTCACGCCCCACCTTGATCTGCTCGGGGCGGATGGACACGTACACGTCCATGCCCAGCGGTTCGCTGATCCCGTGGCTGACATACAAGGGGCGACTTAATTCTTCGCACTCGATATGAACATGGTCGGGCTCGTCCACCGTCACCACGCCGGTGAACAGATTGGTGGAACCGATAAAGCCCGCCACAAAACGCGAGTTCGGAAAGGAATACACGTCGTAAGGCGTACCGGACTGGATGATCTGCCCGTCGGACATCACCGCCAGTCGGCTGGCCATGGTCATGGCCTCTTCCTGATCGTGGGTCACCATAATGCAAGTCACCCCCACGCGCTCCAGAATCTTGACCAGTTCAATCTGGGTTTTCTGACGAATCTGCTTGTCCAGTGCGGACATGGGCTCGTCCAGCAAGAGCAGCTTGGGACGCTTGACCAGGCTACGCGCCAGAGCGACACGCTGTTGCTGACCACCCGACAACTGATTGGGCTTGCGGCGTGAAAAACCCGCCATCTGCACCAGGTCCAGCGCCTCGAACACACGCTCGTGGATTTCGTTGCGGGGCACGCCTTCCTGCTTCAGGCCAAACGCCACATTGGCCTCGACCGACATGTGCGGGAACAGCGCATAGGACTGGAACATCATATTGACCGGCCGCCGATAAGGCGGCAGGTCGGTAATGTCCTCGTTGTCCAGGTAAATCCGACCGGAAGTCGGCTCCTCAAACCCTGCCAGCATGCGCAGCAAGGTGGACTTGCCGCTGCCCGAACTGCCCAGCAGTGCAAAAATCTCGTGACGGGCCACGTCCAGACTCACGGACTGAACAGCCACGGTGTCGCCAAAGATCTTGACGACTTCGTCCACACGCACGAAAGCATCCTCGCCATCCATCCAGGGCGAGGTTCCGGTACGGATATCTTGCATGATGCCTAGCGTCCAGACTTGAGTTCAGCCCACAGGCGCGTTTGCAGACGCTGCACCTTCAATGGCTGTGGTTTGATCACGAACAAAGTCTTGGAGACTTCGGGCGAAGGGTAAATCATGGGGTTGTCAGCCACTTCCTTGACCACGAACTCGCGCGCATCTTTATTGGCGTTCGGGTAGAACATGGTGTTGGTAATGGCAGCATGGACTTCCGGCGTTTCAATGTAGTTGATAAAGGCATGGGCCTCTTTCACATTGTTCGCACTCTTGGGGATGGCCATGGTGTCAAACCAGACCGGCGCCCCGCCTTGCGGAATGTAGTAGTCGATGGCGTACGGCTTTTTCGCCTGACGCGCGCGGTCGGCCGAGATCATCACGTCGCCAGAGAAACCGTAGACCATGCACAGATCACCCGCAGCCAGCTCGTCGATATACCCCGAGGAGCTGAACTGACGCACGTAAGGACGAATGGTCTTGAGCAGATCCAGCGCTTCGCGGTAGTCAGCTTCGTTGCTGCTGTTGGGGTCTTTGCCAATGTAGTGCAGCACGGCGGGAAATACCTGGGCGGCTTCGTCCAGGATGGAAATGCCACAGCCTTTCAGCTTCTCGGCATTTTCAGGCTTGAACAGCATGTCCCAGTTACCCAGGTCCACCTGCTCGCCCATGATTTCCTTGACCTTGGTGACGTTGTAGCCCAGGCCATTGGTGCCGTAGCCCCAGGGAATCAGGTATTCATTGCCGGGGTCCACATCCGAGAGCAAGGCCATGATGTCCGGGTCCAGGTGGGACCAGTTGGGAATCTGACTTTTATCCAGCTTCTGGAACAAACCGCCTTCGATCTGACGCGCTGCGTAATGCGTGGAGGGAACCACCACGTCGTAACCCGACTTGCCCGTCAACAACTTGGCTTGCAAGGTGTCGTTATTGTCGTAAACGTCATAACGCACCGTAATGCCCGTGGCTTTCTGAAAGCCGGACAAGGTATCGGGGGCCGTATATTCAGCCCAGTTATAGACATTAACAACCTGATTTTGTGCCTGTGCAACAGGCATGATGGCAGCAGCGGCCAGCAGGCCGGCGAGTACCTGTGGTGTGTTCATCCCAAAAGACATCACGAGTCCCCTTCCTATCGAAAGCGAAAAACCCAAAAGGCGAGATGATAAAGCTTTTTTAAAGCCCGTAGTCGTAATTAACGCTGCGTTTCGTGGCGGTAAGCAGAAAACATCTGCTGCCACCACTGATCGCCACGCGGCCCACACACTTTGAGCAAGGATCGTCTGAGGCGTTGCACATTACCCAGCGCCTGGGCGGGGCTGACAGGCCCCTGTCGTGCACGGTCAAAATCGATCAGCCAGACTTTGTCATTCGCATCCAGCAAAATATTGTAGGCGTTAAGGTCAGCGTGCCAAACCTCGAATTGGTGCATGCGGACAATCTCGTGCGCCACCGCTTCGGGGGAGGCGCGGTCCAGGCACAGAGTCAAAGGCTGCACATCGGGCACCCGCTGGCTTATCAGGGCCGCATGGTACCAAAAACCCTGCTGCCACCACGCGCCCGCCAGCACTTTGGGGACGGCCAAACCCTTGTTGTGCAAATAAGACATCACCTGAAATTCTCGCCAGCTGCGAGTCCGGGAGGCGCCTTGCCACAAGTAGCTGGACTCATTAAAGCGAGCCACCAGGCCACCACGGCGATAGTGACGCAGCACCGCCTGCCCAAAAGGTCCGTTCACAAACCAGGCAGCCTGACGCCCGCCCTGCCCAACTTTGCTGGCCTGGTCGCCGTAGGAGGCGGCCTCGAACCAGCGCTGCAAGGCTTCGGGTTCCAGATCCAGCTGATTGGCCAGCTCGGGTGCCAGCAAGGCACCGCCACCGGGCAAGGAATAGACAGTTTCGGACTGGGCGCTCACGGTAGCTCCTCAGGCACGGACCAGCAACAAGGCCATGATCAGTACCAGCATGCAGGCAAAAATAAACTTCAGACGATTTTCGGGCAGGCGATAGGCCAGACGCACGCCAAAGGGAACCAGCATCAGACTACCGATAGCCATGGGTATCCCGACCTGCCAGGTCGTTTGGCCATGAAAGGCATACGTCGCCAAGGCCACCAGAGTACCGGGAATAATCATGGACAGGGCTAAACCTTGCGCACCTGTCTGGCTGTATCCCATACGGCTGGTCAGGAACGGCACGACCAGCACCGCGCCGCCCACACCGAACACACCTCCGGCCAAACCAGCCATCATGCCAACGACGATGTACCACAGTTGCCCAAACGACTCGGGGTCCGGGCGCGGCTTGTCACTGCGACGACGGCGTCGGGAAAAACCCAGGCTCTGGTCGAAATAATACAAGGCAATGGCCATCACAAATATCGAATAGATACGACGCAACAAGATCGCATCCATGCCCAAGGCCAGACGTGCGCCCAGCCAGGTAAAGATGATGGAGGAAATTGCCCCCAATGCAGCCCGGCGGAAATCAATATGGTTACGGCGATGATACTGGCGCACAGTCAGCAGCACGGCGGGCACCACCATGATCAGAGCCGTCCCCTGAGCCGTTTGCTGATCCATACCCAGAATCAGGCCCAGCAGCGGAATGGCCAACAAGCCGCCACCAATTCCCAGAACCCCGCCGGTATAGCCAATAAGCGCGCCTCCCAGCAAACAGGCCAGGATCAATTCAATACTTGTCATGGCGATTACAGGTTGCGCAGACGGTCGACAGCGTCTTCCACCCGGTCTACCGCCCAGATTTCCAGGCCTTCGATCGACTGACGCGGGGCGTTGCTCTTGGGAATCAAGGCAATGCTGAACCCCAGCTTGGCCGCTTCGCGCAAACGCTCCTGCCCACGCGGGGCCGGACGAATTTCACCGGCCAGACCGATTTCACCAAACACGACCAGGCCGCGTGGCAAGGGGCGGTTATTCAAGGAGGACAAAATAGCCAGCAGCACCGCCAGGTCAGCCGCTGGTTCGGTAATCTTGACGCCACCGACGGCGTTCACGAACACGTCCTGGTCGTAGGTGACCACACCAGCATGGCGATGCATTACCGCCAGCAACATGGCCAGACGGGAACTTTCCAGGCCCACAGACAGGCGGCGCGGATTGGGCACATGGGCCGAGTCCACCAAAGCCTGAATTTCCACCAGCAAAGGCCGTGTGCCTTCCTGAGTAGCCATGACGCAGGAACCGGCTACCGACTGGGAGTGCTGCGACAAGAACAGGGCCGAAGGATTGCTGACCCCTTTCAAGCCCTTTTCCGTCATGGCAAATACGCCCAGCTCATTGACCGCGCCAAAGCGGTTCTTGAACGCGCGCACCATGCGGAAGGAAGAATGGGTATCCCCCTCGAAATACAGCACCGTATCCACGATGTGCTCCAGCACTCGTGGCCCGGCCAAGGTCCCGTCTTTGGTGACGTGACCGATAAAAATCATGGAGGTGCCGCTTTGCTTGGCCAAGCGGGTAAGCTGAGCCGCGCATTCGCGCACCTGCGACACCGAGCCTGGAGCCGCGCTGAGCTGATCCGAATACAGGGTTTGAATCGAGTCGATCACCACCACGCTGGGCTGGTGCGACTGCAAGGCCTGGCTGATGGACTCCAGACGAATTTCGGCCAGCAAGTCCACACCTTCGGTAGGCACACCCAGACGACGAGCACGCAAGGCGACCTGTTCGGCTGATTCCTCGCCTGTCACATACAGCACTTTGGTTTGCTGGGCCAAGGCAGCCATGGCTTGCAGCAGCAGCGTGGATTTACCGACTCCGGGATCGCCCCCGATCAGGATCACGCCGCCCTCAACCAGACCGCCGCCCAGAACGCGATCGAACTCGCCTATGCCGGTGGGCACACGCGGCAGTTCCCGCGCCTGCACATCGGAAAGACTTTGAACCGGGCTGGAACCGGCCAGGGAAGCAAAACGGTGGGCGCTGGCCGCAGCCGGCGTCTCCACCGTTTCCTGCAAACTGTTCCAAGCCCCGCAGGCCGGGCATTTGCCCGCCCACTTGGGTGTATCTGCCCCGCACTCTGTGCAAACAAATACAACTTTGGCCTTGCGGGCCGCACGAGTACTGGTGGCCATAGAAATTCCTTAACGTCCGGCCAGGCTGCCGCCGCCATCCACGCCCAGATTCTGGCCGGTGATATAAGCGGCTTCATCGCTTAGCAGGAAGGTGACCGCAGCAGCCACTTCCACGGCCTGCCCAAAACGTCCCAAGGGAATGGAGGACAGGCTACGTTGTTCGGCTTCACTGCCAACGGGATGATTGGCACGGAACAATTCGGTTTCGATCGGACCAGGAGAGACCGCATTGACGGTAATGCCGTAAGGAGCCAGTTCCAGCGCCCAGGTGCGGGTGCAACCCAGCAAGGCACTTTTGGCCGCGGCATAGCTGGTGCGGTCGGAACCGCCGTGCACGACACGACTGCAAATATTGACGATGCGGCCTTCCTTGCGCGCTTTCATCGAGGGGATGAAAGCCTGGGCCACTTGCACCGCCACACGCACATTCAGGTCAAACACCTGATAGAGATTGCCCAGGTCCACCTGACCAATCGGCTCGGGCGCGACCATACCCACATTGTTCACCACCGCATCAACGGGGTATTTTTCGCGGATAACGCGCAGCATTTCCTCGGTTTCGCCTGCATTGCTCAGATCGCAAGAGTACAGATATCCGGGGAAATCAATGCTTTCGGTATGGCGTGCCAGACCCACCACGTGGGCCCCGGCATCGGCCAGCCTTTGGCTGATTGCCCAGCCTATTCCTTTGGTAGCGCCGGTAACGAGTACACATTTATTTTTCATGGCTATGCCTTATTGGTGTTAATCCTGGATGATGCGCGGCACACGTGGGGCGACCGCGCAAATCAATTCGTAGCCCAGGGTTCCGGCTGCCGCAGCAACCTCATCCACACTGGGCCCGCCTTGACCGAACAACACCGCCTGACTGCCTACACCGGCGGCGGGCACCGGCGTCAGGTCTACTGCCAACATGTCCATGGAGACACGACCGAGCAAACGGGTACGCACACCGTTGACGGTAATAGGGGTGCCGGTTCCCGCATGGCGCGGGTAACCATCGGCATAGCCGCAAGCCACCACCCCAACGCGCATGGCCTGCTCGGCAATATAGGTATGGCCGTAACCAATGCCCTCGCCCTGCTTGACGCCGCGCACGCTGATCAGCTCTGCTGCCAGCGTCATGCCGGGCTGCAAACCGAAGTCATCGGCGCTGATGTCCGCAAAAGGAGAGCTGCCGTACAAACAGATACCGGGCCGCACCCAGTGGTCCGGACCGGAAGGCATGTAGGCCCCCAGGTCAGGGCTTAGGGTTGCGGCTGAATTGCACACACTGACCGGGCCGGGCAAGCCGTCGGTGATCCGGTCAAAGCAGCGAATCTGCTCCAGCGTGGCATCAATATTGTCGTCGGCGCGCGCAAAGTGCGTCATGCGACCGACCGTGCCCAGCTTGCCCGCTTTTTGCAGACGCTGGGCGCGCTCGAAAGCAGCGGGGTAATCGTCCACGCTGAAACCCAGACGGTTCATGCCGCTATTGAGCTTGACCATGGCATTCAAGGCCACCCCGCCCTTCCACTGCTCCAGCATCTTGAGCTGCTCGTGGCAATGAATAACGGTGGTCAGGCCAAATTCGGCCAGCACATCCAGATCTTCAGGCTGGAAAAAACCTTCCAGCAACATGATGGGGCCGGTCCAGCCGGCAGCCCGACAGCGTATGGCTTCTTTCAGGTCCAGCATCGCCATGCCTTCGGCGGCACTGAATGCCCGCACCGCATTTTCGATGTCATGACCGTAAGCATTAGCCTTCATGACGGCCCAGATATGGGGCCGTTTTACGCCGGATGGAGCCGTGGCGTTATTCAGGCTCTGAATAACCATATCGAGATTGTGACGCAGTGACGCAATATGAATGGTGGCCGAGATAGGACGTGGCATGGTTCTCCCCGAAGCAATACGAAAGTCTAAACCAGCCCTAGTGGAAACGAAAGCCGTATACTGGCGGACTATGTCTATCGAGCACTATGAAAACTTCCCTGTCGCCTCTGTGCTGCTACCTCGTCGGCTACGCCGACCGGTCACCGATATTTATCGTTTTGCCCGCAGCGCCGACGACATTGCTGATGAAGGCGATTTAAGCGCTGCCGAGCGCCTGGAACTGCTGGCGCAGTTCAAAGCCGGAATAGAACAACTGCAATATCACCAGCCTGTCCTGGCCGATACCCCGCACAGCGAAATTTTTGCCCCTTTGGCCAGCAGCATCAGCAACTTCCAGTTGCCACTCAAGCCTTTTCTGGACCTGCTGTCGGCATTCCGCCAGGATGTTACCACCCATCGCTATAGCGATATGGCGCAGGTGCTGGATTACTGTACCCGCTCGGCCAACCCGGTTGGCCGCTTGATGCTGCATCTGTATGAAGCCCACAGCCCGGAGCTGGTCGAGATGGCCGACTCCACCTGTACGGGGCTGCAATTGGTTAATTTCTGGCAGGACGTGGCGCTGGACTGGCACAAGAACCGTGTCTATATCCCGCAAGACCTGCTGGCCCAATACGATCTGGATGACGATTACATCCAGGCACGCACCCAGCTGCTGCGCCAGCCCGAGGCCGATGCACGCTGGCAGGAAATGATGCAGCTGCTGGTTACCGATGCCCGCCAGCGCCTGCAAGCCGGCCTGCTGCTGTCCCCCCACCTGTCCGGGCGCATCAGCCTGGAACTGAAAATGATGGTGCTGGGCGGTCTGCGTATTCTGGAACGCCTGGAAGCGGTACAGTTTGATGTCTTCAGCCACCGCCCCACCCTGTCCCGCCTGGACTGGCTACGCCTGATTACCCGCGGCCTGAGCCGTACCCCTTACCGACCCTGAACGTCCATGAGCCCAGACGAGTATTGTCAGAACAAGGCAGCCCAAAGCGGCTCCAGCTTCTACTACGCCTTTTTGTTTCTGCCGCCCGAACGCCGCCGTGCCATCACGGCCTTGTACGCGTTTTGCCGCGAGGTTGACGACGTGGTGGACGAGGTTCACGAAGAGTCGGTCGCCCGCATGAAGCTGGTCTGGTGGCGCACGCAAGTGGCCGATCTGTACGAAGGCCGTGCCCATCACCCGGTCATGCAGGCCCTGGCTCCCCATATCAAGGCCTTCGACCTGCCCCAGGACGAGCTGCTGGCCGTCATTGACGGCATGGAAATGGATCTGGACCAGGTGCGCTACCAGAGCTGGAGCGAGCTGGAACGCTACTGTTGGCACGCCGCCAGCGTGGTGGGACTGCTGTCGGCGCGTATTTTTGGCCAAACCCAGGAACAGACCAGCGACTACGCCCAAAAACTGGGCCTGGCTTTTCAGCTGACCAATATTATCCGTGATGTAGGCGATGACGCTCGTCGTGGCCGCATCTACCTGCCTCAGGAAGATCTGGACAAGTTTGGCGTATCGCCCCATGAGATTCTGGATCAGCAACACTCGGAGCGCTTCGAGGCCCTGATGGCCTTTCAAACCGAACGTGCCCAGGATCTGTACCGCCAGGCTATGCGTGCCCTGCCCGCTGTTGATCGCAGGGCACAACGCCCCGGCCTGTTGATGGCGGCCATCTACCATGCCCTGCTGGTGGAAATTGCCAATGATCGCTGGCATGTGCTGGAACAGCGCATTTCGCTGACGCCCATTCGCAAGTTCTGGCTCGCCTGGAAAACCTGGGTATCGGGCGGCCGCAGCTTGCAACGCAAACTGGGCCGATGAAAGTCGCGGTTATCGGGGCGGGCTGGGCGGGCTGTGCCGCTGCCTGGCGCTTGAAGACCCAGGGCCATCAGGTCAGTGTCTTTGAAGCCTCGCGCCATATAGGCGGGCGTGCCCGCCGCATTCACAGCCCCAATCTGGGGCGCGACACCGATAACGGCCAGCACATCATGCTGGGGGCCTACTCCGTCATTCTGGGTTTGATGGGGGAAATCGGCCTGGACGAAGCCTCGCGTCTGGACCGCAAGGATCTGGACGTGATCTCGGCCGACGGACATTTTCGCCTGCGCAATCGCGCCCTGCCCGCCCCCTTCCATCTATTGACCGGCCTGCTGGGAGCCCAGGGCCTGAGCTGGTCGCAAAAAATCAAGCTGGCGCGTTTTTGCCGCTGGCTGATGACGCAGCAATGGCGCACGCCAGCCGGTCTGACGGTGTTGCAGCTTCTGGAGCAACACGAGCAAGACAGCCATGTCATCCGTCTGTTCTGGCAACCGCTGTGTGTAGCCGCCATGAACACCCCGATTGAGCAAGCCTGCGCCCAGCTGTTTGCCCATGTCCTGCGCGATAGTCTGGGCGGCCCGCGACAAGCCAGCCAAACCTTGATTCCGTTGACAGACTTAAGCCAGCTCTGGTGCGAATCCGCCCTGCGCGATATTCAGCTACAGCTAGGCCACCGGGTACAAAGGCTGGAACTGACGGAAGCGGGTGTACACATTGACGGCCTGCAGTTTGATACAGCCATTGTGGCTTGCCCGCCCGTCCAAGCTGCGCGCCTGCTGCATAGCCTGCCCAGCAGCCCGGCCAGCGAACAATTGCTGGCGGATCTGGAGGCATTCAGCTATGTCCCTATCGCCACCCTGTATCTGGAACTGGAACAGGCCTGGAACCTGCCCCACTCCATGTTGATGCTGGACGACAGCAGTGGCAGCGGCGGGCAATGGCTGTTTGATCACAGCGCGCTGAAGCCGGGTAGCGGCGAAACGCTGGTGGGGATCGTCATCAGCGACGCAGTGCGCCTGCAGGCGCTGGACCGCGAGCAAGCCATTGCCGCGATTATCGAGCAGGTACGCAGCCAAACCCGGCATCTGAAAGCCATGCCAGCGGTACGAGCTAGCGAACTGATTATCGAAAAGCGAGCTACTTTTGCAGCCATACCCGGCTTGCGTCGTCCTTCAGTAACGACACCGTGGCCAGCCATTCGTGTGGCGGGCGACTGGACCGATACCGGCTACCCCGGTGTGCTGGAAGGTGCGGTGCGCAGCGGTCTGAAAGCGGCGCATCTGTAAGGGCCACGGCTGAGCACTACTGCGCCGACGGTGTCAGCAACGTCTGCGCGGGCTTATGAGCCGCCAGAAACTCTTGCTGGAACAAACACATACGCACCACGTCCCGGTACTGGCCGTTAATGAAGAACTCGTGTTTGAGCTCGCCTTCCACCTGGAAACCAAACTTCTGATAAATGTGAATGGCCTTGTGGTTTTCCTTATCCACAATCAGCACAATCTTGTACAGGTTCAGCACCCCAAAGCCGTACTCGATAGCCAGCTTGGTCGCCCGCGAGGCAATGCCCTTGCCCTGAAATTCCGGCGCAATGATGATCTGGAACTCGGCCCGGCGGTGTACATAATCAATTTCCACCAGCTCCACCACACCGGAGGGCTGCCCTTCCCACTCCACCACAAAACGACGCTCACGCTGATCATGAATGTGCTCATCGTACAGAGCTGCCAGCTCGCCATAGGTTTCGTAGGGTTCCTCGAACCAGTAGCGCATCACGCTGGCGTTATTGTCCAGCAAATGCACAAAGCGCAGGTCCTCGCGCTCCAGGGGGCGTAATTTCACGTGAGTCGTTTTACTCATGACTTTTCTATCCTTTCTCTATGTTCGATAGACGAGCCGCCTATCTGCCTATACCAAAGGCCATAGACATCATGCCCGCATATCGTGTGTTTTTGATGAAGGCCTGATAGAAAAAGTTCAGTTAGCTGCGAAACCGCAGCCCTGCCAGTCTTGCAGCAAAACCGGCCAAAAACGCAAAAACCCCGATTTCTGCTTTCCTGCATAGCAAACTGAATATCATTCAGGCCAGCAGGAATATCAAAATCGGGGTTTGAAACTACTACCTGGCCGCCATGGCTGCGCCAGCACAGGGCCAGCGCAGATAGCGGGCATCAGGTTGGGGCGTGTTCCTCGATGTAGCGACGTACTTGGGCTACATCCGAATCCATCACCACCACTTTCTGTGGCAAGTCTGCCAGACCGGCCAGGTGCGCAGGCACCGGTGCGGGCTGACCAATCGCTTCTTCGATCGTCTCGGAGAACTTGGCAGGCAGCGCGGTTTCCAGCACCAGCATGGGGATGCCTTCTTCGCGGAAGTTCTGAGCCACCTTGACGGCGTCTGCCGTGTGCGGGTCGATCAGAGTCTGGTACTGCGTGTTTACCTGGGCAATCGTGTTCAGACGATCCTGGTGCGAGCTGGCGCCAGCCACAAAGCCGAACTCTTCCTGGAAGCGTGGCAGATACTCGCTCAGATCGAACTGGCCTTCTTTAGCCAACTGTTCCCACAATGCCTTGACCTTGCTGCCATCACGGCCCAGCAGGTCAAACACAAAGCGCTCGAAGTTGGAGGCGCGGGAAATGTCCATGGACGGGCTGGACGTGGCGTAAGTTTGCTCGGAACCACGGGGACGATAAATGCCAGTGCGGAAGAACTCTTCCAGCACGTTGTTTTCATTGGTGGCCAGAACCAGCTTGGCGATAGGAAGACCCATCTGGCGAGCAATGTGACCCGACAGAATATTGCCAAAGTTGCCCGAAGGAACAGCAAACGAGACCTTTTGACCGGCCTGGTTCGTGCTGCGCAGCCAACCCCAGAAGTAGTACACCACCTGAGCGGAAATACGTGCCCAGTTAATGGAGTTCACGGCACCCAGATGCCATTTGGATTTGAACTCCAGATCGCCTGCCAAAGCCTTGACGATATCCTGGCAATCATCGAACACACCCTTGACCGACAGGTTGTGGATGTTTTCGTCTTGCAAGGAGTACATCTGAGCGCGTTGGAAAGCGCTCATGCGGCCGTAGGGCGAGAGCATGAACACGCTGACGCCACGCTTGCCGCGCAAGGCGTATTCAGCCGCCGAACCTGTGTCGCCGGAAGTGGCGCCCACAATGTTCAGGGTGCTGTTGCGCTGTGTCAGCACGTACTCAAAAACCTGGCCCAGGAACTGCATGGCCATGTCTTTAAAAGCCAGGGTTGGACCTTGGGACAAGCCCAGCAAGGAGAAACCAGGTTCCAGTTCCTTGACGGGTACCACCTGCTCGCTGTCGAACACGCCAGGTGCGTAAGCACGTGCCGTCAAGGCGGACAGTTCATCAGCTGGGATATCGGTGACAAACAGGCCCAGCACTTTGGCGGCCAGTTCGGGGTAGCTCAGGGCGCGCCAGGATTCCAGCGTTTCTGCACTGACTTGAGGGTAGCTTTCTGGCATGGCCAAACCGCCATCCGGAGCCAGGCCTTCCAGCAAGATGTCCGAGAATAGCTGGGCCTTCATGCCGCCACGGGTAGAGATGTAATTCATTACAGGTTCTCCACGCGCAAACGGGTCACGGCAGACTGTACAAAAGGCAGATTCTGAATCTGGCTGATTGCGCCATTGATGGCACCTTCACGCGCTTCGTGCGTCAGGAAGATGATATCGGCCTGTTCGCCAGCCGGTTCCTGGAACATGGAACCGATCGAGATCGAGGCTTGAGCCAGAATGCGGGCCACATCAGCCAGCACACCAGGACGGTCGTCCACACGCAAGCGCAGGTAGTACGAGGACACCACCTCATCCATAGGCAGGATGGGGGTATCGGACATGGCGTTGTGCTGGAAGGCCAGGTAAGGCACGCGGTGTTCGGGTTCTGCAGTTTGCAGACGGGTCACGTCCACCAGATCGGCCACCACCGCCGACGCGGTTGGCAAGGCACCGGCACCGGCACCGTAGTACACGGTTTGGCCCACGGCGTCGCCATGCACCAGCACCGCGTTCATGGCACCTTGCACATTGGCCAGCATGCTTTGCAGCGGAACCAAGGTGGGGTGTACGCGCAGTTCGATACCTTCTTCACGGGCGCGGGTAATACCCAGCAGCTTGATGTTGTAGCCCAGACGTTGTGCGTGTTGCAGGTCTTCCAGTGCCAGGCTGGTAATGCCTTCCACGTGGGCCTTGCTGAACTGCACCGGAATACCGAAGGCCAGGGAGGCCAGCAGGCTCAGCTTGTGCGCCGCGTCCACCCCTTCAATGTCGAAAGTAGGATCAGCTTCGGCGTAACCCAGGCGCTGGGCATCGGCCAAGGCTTCAGCAAAGCTGACGCCACGGTTGCGCATTTCGGACAGGATGTAGTTGGTGGTGCCGTTGATAATGCCGGCCAGCCACTGAATACGGTTGGCCGTCAGGCCTTCGCGAATCGCCTTGATGATAGGAATACCACCGGCCACAGCGGCTTCAAACGCCACCATGACACTGCGCTCGTGAGCAGCGGCAAAAATCTTGTTGCCATGCTTGGCCAGCAGCGCCTTGTTGGCGGTAACCACGTGCTTGCCCTGGGCAATGGCTTCCATGACCCACTCGCGTGCCAGGGTGTCGCCACCCACCAGCTCGACCACAATATCGATCTCGGGATTGCGCACCACATCCATGCCGTCTGTGGTCAGGGTGACTTCGTCCCCAACCAGCGCACGTGCCTTTTCCAGGTCACGCACAGCAATAGCGACCACCTCAATACGGCGACCGGCGCGGCGAGCGATTTCATCTGCATTGCGTTTCAATACGTTCCAGGTGCCGCTGCCAACCACACCCAAACCCAGCAAACCTACTTTGATAGGACTCATTGAACAAATCCGTCCTTACGGAACATTTCTTTGATGCCGCGTACCGCCTGACGGGTACGTTGCTCGTTTTCGATCAGCGCAAAGCGCACATAGTTGTCGCCATACTCACCAAAGCCGATGCCGGGGGATACGGCTACTTTGGCATCGCTCAGTAAGCGCTTGGCAAACTCCAGCGAACCGATGTCCTTGTAGAACTCGGGAATCTTGGCCCAGATATACATTGATGCCTTGGGGACATCGACCATCCAGCCTGCTTCATGCAGGCCCTTGGCCAGTACGTCGCGACGGCGGCGGTACTGCTCCACCACCTCGCTGACACAATCTTGTGGCCCTTCCAGCGCCGCAATGGCGGCCACCTGAATCGGTGTGAAGGTGCCGTAGTCGTGATAGCTCTTGATACGTGCCAGAGCATTGACCAAGGACTCGTTGCCCACCATGAAACCAATACGCCAGCCGGCCATATTGTAGCTTTTGCTCATGGTGAAAAACTCGACCGCTACATCGCGCGCGCCTTCCACCTGCATGATGGAGGGGGCCACGTAGCCGTCAAAGGTAATGTCGGCATAGGCCAGATCATGTACCACCAGAATATTGTGCTCGCGTGCCAGCGCCACAATACGCTCAAAAAAGGACAGTTCCACGCACTGGGCCGTCGGATTGCTGGGAAAACCCAGAATCATCATTTTGGGCTTGGGAATGGACTCCCGCACGGCTTTTTCGATTTCCTCGAAAAAATCCACGCCTGGGACCATGGGTACCGAACGGATATTCGCGCCGGCAATGACGGCACCATAGATATGAATGGGGTAGCTGGGGTTGGGTACCAGCACAGTGTCGCCCTTGTCCAGCGTTGCCAGCATCAAGTGGGCCAGACCTTCTTTGGAACCGATGGTAACGATCGCTTCACTATCAGGATCCAAGTGCACATTGTAGCGGCGCTCGTACCAATTGGTCACGGCTCGGCGCAGACGCGGAATGCCTTTGGAGACAGAATATCCATGAGTGTCCGGGCGGGTGGCCGCCTCGACCAGCTTTTCCACGATGTGCGCCGGTGTCGCGCCGTCCGGGTTCCCCATGGACATGTCGATAATGTCCTCGCCACGACGGCGGGCGGCCATTTTCAGCTCGCCGGTAATGTTGAACACGTAAGGCGGCAAACGCTCGATGCGCGGAAAGCGAATCATGACATTCCTTGATAAGAAAAAGCGAAGACCCAAACCAAAAGTCAAAAGTGAATCAAAGAGTTTAATCCATGATTGACTTACTGAGAATCACTGCAAACAGATCAGGTGCCGCATCGTCACTGGCGCTTTGCGCTATCATCGAAGCTGAAAACCGGAGAGACTCATCGTGCAACTGCAACGCGAACACAATCCAGCCATGAATGCCATCACCGCTTACGGTGACGATTATGTGGCGATCAACTTTCAAAACCACGATCATTCCATCTTCTTTAGCCCCGAAGGTCCGGTTCAGGACCTGGCCATTCAAAACGCCTCCGAGCTGACAGCCGTGCTGCTGCGCCGGATTGCGGGACTGGAATCGGTCAAGCAAGACCCCATGGCTTTTCTGGATGACGCCCCGCCGGCGCGCCCTGACAACGCCCCCGAACTGATTTTGATTGGTACTGGCCAGCGCCAGCACTTTTTGCATCCCGCTGTCACGCAGGAAATGCTGCAGTGGGGCATAGGTGTGGAAATCATGGATACCCAGGCTGCCGCCAGAACCTACAATATCCTCATGGCTGAAGGCCGCAAAGTAGTCGCGGCCTTACTGATACAGGAAAAAGCATGACTGCCGTACAAATTGGTGCCCCTATCCCCGACTTTTCCGTGCCCTCCACCCAGGGCGAGTTCAGCGCGGCTGACCTGAAAGGAAAAATGACAGTGTTGTACTTTTACCCCAAAGACAACACGCCAGGCTGCACCACCGAGTCCCAGAATTTCCGCGACGCCCTGCCTGAATTCCAGGCCGCAGGCGCGCAAATCATTGGCGTTTCGCGCGACTCGCTGGGTTCGCACGAACGTTTTATTGACAAGCAAGCCCTGACTTTCCCTTTGCTTGCCGACACCGAAGAGCGCTTGTGCGAACTGTTTGGGGTCATGAAAATGAAAAACATGTACGGTAAACAGGTACGTGGCATCGAGCGCAGCACCTTTTTGATCGACGCCCAAGGTGTGTTGATTCAAGAATGGCGTGGCATCAAAGTGCCCGGCCACGTCCAGGCTGTATTACAGGCTGTCCAGCAAGCCGCCTGAAACCTTACCGTGCCGGCCTGCAGGTCGGCACACAACCAGGAGTACGTGTTATATGCCGCTACCAACGTTGCCCACCAAGCTGGGAACCCTGCTTAGCGAAAAAGATGACAGTGTCATCCTTGCCGATCCACCCGTACCACTAGACGAACCCGACACTCCCCCCGCCAGCCCCCAAGCCGCCCCCAGTAAAGCGGCTGCTACGCCACGCTCCAAAAAGCCTGCGCCCGTCAAAACGGCGCCCGCGGCCCCTGCAGCAGCGCCTGCGCCCGCCAGTGTGGCCAAAGCAGCTCCCAGCAAAAGCGCTGCCGACAGCCCTGCCCAGGCTCCCAAGCCTGTCGCCGGCGCAGCCAGCAAACGCACCCGTCTGGCCCCCACCCAGCGCAAATTGTTTGTGCTGGATACCAACGTCTTGCTGCACGACTCCAATTCGCTGTTCAAGTTTGAAGAGCACGACATCTTCCTGCCCATGATGGTGCTGGAAGAACTGGATCACCAGAAAAAGGGCCTGTCTGAAGTGGCTCGCAATGCACGTCAGGTCAGCCGCTCCCTGGAAGGTCTGGTGGGCGATCATGGTCTGGACAAGCCCATCAATCTAGATGGCATCGGCAATACCGAAGCGCGTGGCGCCGTCACCTTCCAGACCAGCGCTCTGGATACCACCCTGCCTATCCAGCTGCCGCTGGGCAAGGCGGACAACGCTATTTTGGCCGTGGTCAATGCCCTGACCCAGAGCATGCCCAAACGCGAAGTGGTGCTGGTGTCCAAAGACATCAATATGCGCCTGAAGGCCAAGGCACTGGGCCTGCTGGCCGAAGACTACCGCCACGATCACGTTCTGGATGACTCCGACCTGCTGTATGACGGTGTCATGCCCTTGCCGGACAATTTCTGGACCAAGCACGGCAAGAACATGGAATCCTGGCAACAGGGTGGCACCACCTTCTACCGCATCAGCGGGCCGCTGTGCAGCCAGTTCATGGTCAACCAGTTCGTGTTTACCGAAGGCGACGATCCCTTGTATGCCCAGGTACGCGAAACCGCTGGCAATACCGCGGTACTGGCCACCTTGCGCGACTACAGTCACGGCAAGAACAACGTCTGGGGCATTACGGCTCGCAACCGCGAACAGAACTTTGCCCTGAACCTGTTGATGAACCCGGATTTTGATTTCGTCTCCCTGCTGGGCCATGCCGGTACAGGTAAAACGCTGCTGGCCCTGGCCAGTGCGCTGACCCAGACCCTGGAGACCAAACGCTACAACGAAATCATCATCACCCGTGCCACCGTGCCTGTCGGAGATGACATCGGCTTCCTGCCCGGTACCGAGGAAGAGAAAATGCAGCCCTGGATGGGTGCGCTGGAAGACAACCTGGAAGTCCTGCACCTGGGCACCGGCAAGTCCTCCAACAACCTGAACAATCCGCAAGGCACCGAGGCTCCGCGCAACTCCACCATGGAACTGGTGCGCTCCAAGATCAAGGTGAAATCCCTGAGCTTCATGCGGGGTCGTACCTTCATGAACAAGTTCCTGATCATCGACGAGGCCCAGAACCTGACGCCCAAGCAGATGAAAACACTGGTGACGCGCGCCGGTCCAGGAACTAAAATTGTCTGCCTGGGCAATATTGCCCAGATCGACACGCCCTACCTGACCGAGGGCAGTTCGGGGCTGACCTACGTGGTAGACCGATTCAAAGGCTGGCCGCATGCAGGCCACATTACCTTGCAACGTGGTGAGCGCTCCCGTCTGGCCGATTACGCCAGCGACGCACTCTAAACCGAATCTCTACTCACTCAAACCGGGTCCTGGACCCGGTTTTTTTTTACCGCCAGGCTGCGTCAAAGCGCGCACGCACAGCAAGGACGCAGCGTGGGGGATTTTTTAATGACTGCTATGAAACGTACCGCACAGCCCATCGGGCTTACCATGGGCGATGCCGCTGGCATAGGCCCGGAAATTATTGCCCGCCTGATTGTTGAAGGCTTGCCCCACCCTGCCGTGGTTTATGGTGATGCCGGCGCACTGCGCCGTGCCCTGGCACTGATTGGTGCCGCTCAAGACTGGCACGTCGAGGAAGTGGAGCAGCCCGTTTGCACGCCCAAAGGGGTAATTGCGGTACTGAATCGCTGGCAAGCCCTACCCGAAGACCTGCCCTATGGCGAAGTTCACGCCCTGGCCGGACGCGGTGCCTACGAATACCTGTGCCACGCCATTGATGATGCCCAGGCTGGCCTGATCCGTGCCATCGTCACTGCCCCGCTGAACAAGCTGGCCATGCAAAAAGGCGGTATCGATGCCCCCGGCCATACCGAGATTCTGGCCGAGCGCAGCCACACCGAGCACTACGCCATGATGCTGGCCAACGAGCATTTGCGCTCCCTTCTGGTCACCATTCACGAACCGCTAGCCCGTGTCCCTTCCCTGATTACTACAGAGCGCGTGCTGCAAACCATACGACTGGCACAACTGGCCTGCACCCAGGCCGGAATCGCCAAGCCCCGTGTGGCCGTCGCGGGCCTGAACCCCCACGCGGGTGAAGGCGGCAAATTTGGTTTGGAAGATATAGAACAGATCACCCCGGCTATTGAACAAGCCTGCGCTGAAGGCATCCAGGCCAGCGGCCCTTGGCCCGGCGATACGATTTTCATGCGGGCTCGTCAGGGAGAGTTCGATATTGTGGTGGCCCAATACCATGACCAGGGGCTGATTCCCATCAAGCTGCTGGGTCTGGACGAAGGCGTGAACGTGACAGTTGGCTTGCCTTTTATCCGCACCAGTGTCGACCACGGCACCGCGTACGACATTGCCGGACAGGGCAAGGCTGATGCCTCCTCCCTGGGCTATGCCTACCGTATGGCTCTTTCCATGAGCGCGCATCAAGCATGATCAAGCGCTTACCGATTGACCCGTTTTTGCTGAAGCTGTTTGCCACGGTTGCACTTGCCAGTCTGCTGCCCGCCCAAGGTTGGGGCGTGCCACTGTTTCAACACATCACCCAGATTGCGATTGCCCTGCTGTTCTTTCTGCATGGTGCTCGTCTGTCACGAGAGGCCATTTGGGGCGGCTTGTCTCACTGGCGCTTGCACCTGCTGATTCTGTCCGTCACCTTCTTGCTCTTCCCGATTCTAGGCAGTGGCGTGGCCGCCGTGCTGCGTCCCTGGCTAACCGACAATCTGTACCTGGGAATCCTGTTTCTGGCCTGCCTGCCCAGCACCGTGCAGTCTGCAGTGGCGCTGACCGCAATGGCTAGAGGCAATGTGCCGGTGTCCATTTGCAGCGCCTCTGCCTCCACCCTGCTGGGTGTGTTCATCACGCCTCTGCTGGTTGGCATCATGCTGGCTGGTGCCACCAGCGCCCAGGCCACGGTGTCGCTGGAAGCGGTGGGGAAAATCATGCTGCAACTGTTTTTCCCCTTTGTCTTCGGGCATCTGCTGCGTCCCGTGATCGGGGCCTGGGTCATGAAGCGCCAGCAACTGCTGAAAGTCGTGGATCAGGGATCGATTCTGCTGGTGGTGTATACGGCCTTTTCAGGCGCGGTGGTGGGCGGCCTGTGGTCCTCCACCCCATTGAGTGCCTTGGGACTGATTGTGCTGTCCAACGCCGTTCTGCTGACCTTGGCGCAAGTGCTGGCCTGGAACCTGGGGCGCTGGCTGGGCTTTTCCTTTGAGGACCGTGTCAGCCTGCTGATGTGTGGTTCCAATAAAAGCCTGAGCAGCGGCATCCCGATTGCCAACGTGATTTTCCCCAGTGCCATGGTGGGGCCTATCATCTTGCCGATCATGCTGTTTCACCAGTGGCAGCTACTGGTGTGTGCATGGCTGGCGAAAAGACTGGCTGCTCGCAGTGAACACTAAGAGAACGGCAAGCCACCTTGCGTAGCTGCCCATACAGACTGAACAATGAATAAAAAAGAGGCATACCGCGGTATGCCTCTTTTTTTGTCCTGATATCTGCTCAACAGACTCGACCGCCTGCACACTGAAGCAGCCACTGTGCTTCTTAATTCGGCATGTAATCCAGAAAGCGCGTACTGGCGCCAGCAAAGGTCAGACGAACCGAACCAATCGGACCGTTACGCTGCTTACCAATAATGATTTCAGCCGTGCCTTTATCGGGCGAATCTGGGTTGTAGACCTCGTCTCGGTAAATAAACAAGATCAAGTCAGCATCCTGCTCAATAGCCCCCGATTCACGCAAGTCACTCATTACAGGACGTTTATTGGGGCGTTGTTCCAGACTTCGGTTCAGCTGCGACAAGGCGATCAAGGGGCAGTTCAGCTCTTTGGCCAGTCCCTTCAAAGAACGACTGATTTCAGAAATTTCCGTTGCCCGGTTTTCGCCACCGCTTGAAGACATCAGCTGCAAGTAGTCGATGATGATCAAGCCAAGCTGGCCGCACTGCCGTGCCAGTCGTCGAGCTCGCGCGCGCACTTCCATAGAAGACAGGCCGGGCGTTTCATCAATGTAAATCTGGGCTTCCTGCACCTGCTGCACGGCATGCGTCAGGCGCGGCCAATCGTCGGCAGTCAGCTTGCCGGTACGCATGCGGTGCTGGTCCAGCAAACCAACCGAACCCACCATACGCATGGCCAGCTGCACCGCACCCATTTCCATGGAGAACACGGCAACGGGCAGGCCCTGGGCAATAGCCACGTGTTCGCCAATATTCATGGAGAACGAGGTTTTACCCATGGAAGGACGACCCGCCACAATCACCAGGTCGCCTGGCTGCAAGCCTGAAGTCATCTTGTCCAGGTCAATAAAGCCAGTCGGCACGCCGGTGACTTCCGAGTCGCCTTCACGGTGATACAGCTCGTCAATACGTTCCACCACCTGGCTTAGCAGTGGCTGGATTTCCAGAAAGCCCTGCGAGCCGCGCGCCCCTTCCTGAGCGATCTGAAACACACGGGTTTCCGCTTCGTCCAGAATCTGGCGGGCTTCCTTGCCCTGGGGGTTGAACGCCGCTGAAGAAATATCATCAGCAACGGTGACCAGCTTGCGCAGCGTGGAACGCTCGCGCACGATTTCGGCGTAGCGACGAATGTTGGCCGCCGATGGCGTATTGTGGGCCAGCGCATTCAGATACGCCAGGCCGCCCACCTCTTCCTGCTTGCCTGCAACCGACAGGGACTCAAACACCGTGACCACGTCGGCAGGACGGGCCAGGCCAATCAAGCGGGTAATGTGTTGCCAGATCAGCTTGTGATCAAAACGATAAAAATCCTCGTCGGTGACAATATCGGCCACCCGGTCAAACGCGGCATTATCGAGCAACAAGCCACCGAGCACCGACTGCTCCGCCTCAATGGAATGAGGCGGGACCCTAAGGTAATCCAGCGTTGAATCGGATTTGGCTGACTTGCTTTCCATGCATATACCTTCAAATCAAGGAAAAAAATCGACGCCGCAGCCAACAGTATGTGTTGTGCGGGCTTGAACAGTCTGTGTATCTGGGGTCAGAACAGTCAGGCTCAACAGTATGTTTGGCTGACAGGACCGGATGCGGCAGCACAGTCACGCGGCAGGCGTGCTGGCTCTCTTCGAACAGAATGAAGAGAAAACAAAAAAGCCGGCTTGCACCGGCTTTTTTGAGCTTGGCAGATACACTCCATGAAAGAATGTACCATGCGTCAACGCACTAGTCTTAGGCTACGTCGCCTTGAACCACAACGTTGATTTCAGCGATCACGTCAGGGTGCAGAACAACCTGAACGGGGTACTCGCCAACGGCTTTCAGGTGACCGTCGGGCAGACGAACCTGAGTCTTGACCAGGTCGGCAAAGCCAGCATTTTGCAATGCATTGGCGATGTCCATGGTGGTCACGGAACCGAACAGACGACCGTCCACGCCGGCTTTTTGAACCAGAGTGAAAGTTTGGCCGTTCAGCTTTTCGTTTTGAGCCTGAGCAGCAGCCAGCTTTTCAGCTTGCAGCTTTTCCAGTTCGGCACGACGTGCTTCGAACTCTTGCAGAGCAGCAGCCGTAGCACGGCGGGCAACTTTGCGTGGCAGCAGGAAATTACGGGCGTAACCATCACGTACGCGCACAACGTCACCCAGATTACCCAGGTTGGCGACTTTTTCGAGCAAAATAACTTGCATGACTAAGGTTCCTCTGGATTATTTGTGGTTGTCGGTGTACGGCAACAGAGCCAGGAAACGAGCGCGCTTGACAGCGGTGTCCAGCTGACGCTGGTAGTGAGCTTTGGTGCCCGTCAAACGTGCAGGGATGATCTTGCCATTTTCCTGGATGAAATCACGCAGGGTGTCCAGATCTTTGTAATCAATTTCTTCAACGCCAGCGACGGTGAAGCGGCAGAATTTGCGGCGCTTGAACAGTGGGTTCTGTTGTGCAAATTTGCGTTTTTTGTCTTTGCCTCTACGGAAAGCCATTTTGTGCCTCGTTAGTAACCGGGCTATACCCGGAAGAATTCAGTGTGAAGCGAGGTGTTGAACACTTCGCGACGATCGAGCCAGACCAGTCAAACCGTAACAGAGCCTTGTCCCGGAAAGTGACGCTGATATTGCTGCACATGCAGCACCAGTCGCGTCGAGCCTTTACGGGCGGGGGCAATAAAACCTTGTAGTTGCAAACGGGCTCCCAAAGGAGTATCTGCCAGACCCAATGCATTATTTCCCAGAGCCACTACCTGCATCGTCAAAACGATTTGCCGGGAGTGACCGGCTTCCATTACGGAAGATTCGTGTTCCAGGACCAATTCCAGAGCTGGGACACCCGCCGGCGTATAACGCAAAGGCTTGATGTCGATAAGCTGACCGGCAAGAGAGAACTGGTTCACGCAGTCGGAGCTATTACTCTTCAGCTTGAGCTTCAGCTTCAGCCGCTGCAGGAGCGCTGGCTTCAGTACTTGCTTTACGTGCTTCTTCGCGTTCGACGGACTTCATCATGACCGAAGCGCCTTCAGGGGCTTTCTTCGTGCCAGCGACGAGGTAACGCAAGATAGCGTCGTTGTAGCGGAAGGAATGCTCCAGTTCGTCCAGAGTGGACTGACCGCATTCGATGTTCAGGCACACGTAGTGAGCCTTGACCAGTTTCTGGATTGGGTAAGCCAGTTGACGGCGGCCCCAGTCTTCCAGACGATGAATAGCACCGCCTTCGGAAGTAACAATCGCCGAATAGCGCTCGATCATGGCGGGCACTTGCTCGCTTTGATCGGGATGCACAATGAACACTACTTCGTAGTGACGCATGGAACAACTCCTTGTGGATATCGCCTACTACCTGCTGTAAAACCAGTCAGGCACCAAGCGCGACAGCCCGCCCATTCAATCCGGGTCGAGCAAGAAACCATAGATACTAGCACCAAGAAAGGCTGGCTGACAAGCCAAAAGCCTTAGCCCTGCACGCTTGCGTAGGCAGAGTGATTATGAATCGACTCAAAATTCTCGGCTTCGATGCTATAACGCAACACTCCGGGCAGGCTGCGCACGCTGACGGCCACATCACGCACCAGGTCTTCGACAAACTTGGGATTGTCGTAAGCGTATTCAGTGACGTATTTTTCGTCAGTGCGCTTAAGCAAGCCCCACAGCTGGCAGGACGCCTGCTCTTCAACCGACTTGATCAGCGTGGGCAAATCCAGCGCCGCCGGATCGGCAAATACGGCCTGCACCGTGACGTGCGAGCGTTGATTATGGGCACCGTACTCCGAAATGGCCTTGGAGCACGGGCACAGGCTGGTGACGGGAACCAGCACGGACAATTCAAATTCAGGCTGGGCATCCACACCGACACGTGCTGTCCAGCTGACGGTGTAATCCATCAGGCTGGCCACACCCGATACGGGCGCCACTTTTTCCAGGAAAACGGGGAAGGTGGCTGTCATGTCGCCACGCCCGGCATTGAGCAAAGGCAGCATGGCCTGAGCCATCTGCACAAAACCGGCGGGCGTCATGGCTTGACGGCGGTACTCTTCCAGCAAAGCCACAAAACGCGACATATGGGTGCCTTTTTCTTCGGGCGGCAAGGCCACCGTCAACTCCCATTGCGCCACGGTGGGCACGGCCTGCCCTTGCAGGTCCAGCATCATCGGATGCCGCACCCCGCGCACACCCACGCGCTGAATCGCAACACGGCGTGTATCCATGCTGCTTTGCACATCTGGCATGGCCAAAGGCGATTCCGACACTGTATTCATATCCATCAGGTTCAGCTACGACAGAGCCGCAACCGTAAATAAAAACAATAATGAATTATTATCTTACGCTTATCGCAAGCGAGGTTCGATAACCTTAACAAGAACACGCATATTGGGGTATTTAAACCCTAAACTGTGCAGAAATTGCCTCACGCCTCAAGCAAACTTGAGAAACGCTCACGAATCGAACGCTCGATGCCGGCGGCATCCAGACCCAGATCCTGCGCAATTTTCTTCTGATCACCGTGGTCGATGAACTCGTCGGGGTAGCCCAGTTGCAGCACGGGCATCACCAGCGCATCACGGCTGACAAACTCCAGTACCGCGCTGCCTGCACCACCCATCAAACAGCCTTCTTCCACTGTCACAAAAGCCTGATGGCTTTGTGCCAGCTCTTGCAGCAAGGCTTCGTCCATGGGTTTCACAAAACGCATGTCCACCACGGTAGCGTCCAGAACCTCGGCCGCTTTCAGGGCCTCGTGCAAGACGGGACCAAAAGCCAGAATAGCCAGGTTCTTGCCCTGACGACGCAGATTGGCCTTTCCCAGCGGCACGGTATGGAGCTCCTGATCGACGGCAGCACCGATGCCGGCTCCGCGCGGATAGCGCACCGAGCTGGGCCCTGGGTGCTGATAACAACAGGTCAGCAACAAGCGGGTTTCGTTTTCGTCCGAAGGCGTGGCCACCACCATGTTCGGAATGCAGCGCAAAAAGGCAATGTCGTAATTACCGGCATGCGTTGCCCCGTCGGCGCCCACAATACCCGCGCGATCCAGCGCAAACGTGACATCCAGATTCTGCAGGGCCACGTCGTGAATCAGCTGATCGTAGCCGCGCTGCAGGAAAGTGGAGTAAATCGCCACCACCGGCTTTTGCCCTTCACAGGCCAAACCACCGGCAAAGGTCACGGCGTGCTGCTCGGCAATGCCCACATCAAAATAACGACGGGGGAATTGTTGCTCGAACTCCACCATGCCACTGCCTTCCCGCATGGCAGGGGTAATACCGTACAGGCGCTCATCCTGCCTGGCCATATCGCACAGCCACTGACCGAAGATCTGTGTAAAGGTAGGACGCGGCTTGGTCTTAGGCGTAACCAGCCCCACTGAGGGATCGAATTTGCCAGGACCGTGGTAGAGCACCGGGTCGGCTTCAGCCAGCTTGTAGCCCTGCCCTTTACGGGTAACCACATGCAGGAACTGCAAACCACCCAGATCACGCAGATTGCTCAAGGTAGAGACCAGCGCATCCAGATCGTGGCCATCAATCGGGCCTACGTAGTTAAAGCCCAGCTCTTCAAACAACGTGGCCGGAGACAGAATCCCCTTGGCATGGCCTTCAAACTTGCGCGCCAGTTCCAGAACTGGCGGGACATGCTGCAAGACAGTACGGCCTACATTCTTGGCAGCGGCATAGAATCGGCCCGACATCAGGCGAGCCAGATAATGATTCAGAGCCCCCACAGGTGGGGAGATTGACATGTCGTTGTCGTTCAGCACCACCAGCACATTCACATCCGGAGTGACACCGGCATTGTTCAGGGCCTCAAACGCCATACCGGCCGTCATCGCGCCATCACCGATCACGGCAATGTGCTGACGCTCGATCCCGGCATTGCGCGAGGCCACGGCCATGCCCAATACGGCAGAAATTGAAGTCGAGGAATGCGCGGTACCAAAGTCGTCATACTCGGACTCGGAGCGCTTGGGAAAACCGGAAATGCCATCTTGCTGACGCAAGCTACCCATCTGATCGCGGCGGCCAGTCAGAATCTTGTGCGGATAGGACTGGTGGCCCACGTCCCATACGATACGGTCGTGGGGAGTCTCGAACACATAGTGCAAGGCGGTGGTCAATTCAACCGTGCCCAGATTGGACGACAAATGCCCACCGGTTTTGGATACGGATTGCAGAACAAACTCGCGCAGTTGTCGTGCCAGCTCGGGAAGATCACGTTGATCAAGCTGGCGCAAGTCGGCGGGAGACTGGATCTGCTCTAGGGAAACGGTTGTCATACTAAAGACGTCTATCCGGGCAAATAAGTGAAACGACTGTCTAAAAACAATCGCCAATCGGCTATTGTAAAACGCTTCGCGGCCTGTGCCAAAGTAGCACAGGCCCACGTCGCTTAATGATTGCGACCCACGATGTAGTCAGCCAGTTGCGTCAGTCGCGCAGCGGCAGGTCCCAAGGGGCGCAAAGCCAGCTGAGCCTGCTCGTTCAACGCACCGAGCAACTCGCGCGATCCGTCCATACCCAGGATGGAAACATAGGTGGGTTTGTTGTCGGCCGCATCTTTACCAGCGGTCTTGCCCAGCGTGGCGGTATCGGCTGTCACATCCAGAATGTCGTCCACGACCTGGAAGGCCAGACCGACTGCCTGGGCGTACTCCTCCAAACCATTACGCACGGTAGAGGACGCCCCCGCCACGATACCACCCAGCAAAACGCTGGCCTGCAACATGGCGCCGGTTTTCATGCTGTGCATCTCTTGCAACTGATCGCGATCCAGAGCAATGCCCACACTTTCACAATCAATAGCCTGGCCACCGGCCATGCCGGCACTGCCTGCAGCCTGAGCCAATTGGGTAATGGCTTGCACAATCAAGGCAGGGGCAATTGGCATTTGTGCCAGCAGCTCAAAGGCCAACGGTTGCAAGGCATCGCCAGCCAGCATGGCGCAGGCTTCATCAAACTGAACATGGGTGGTCGGGCGACCACGACGCAATTTGTCGTCGTCCATGCACGGCAAATCGTCGTGAACCAGCGAGTAGGCGTGAATCAATTCCACCGCCGCCGCTGCCAGCTCCAAGGCTTTCAGTTGGGCAGCCGCCATGGGCTTGCCTTGCAAGGCGGCCTCACCGGCGGCGTAGACCAAAGCGGCGCGCACGCGCTTGCCACCACCCAGCACGGAGTAGCGCATGGCTTCGTGCAAACGAGCGGGTTCCTGACTGACAGGGGGCAACAACTGTTCCAGTACGGTCTCAGTTTGCTCAACCCGGGCCTGCAGCCAATCAGAAAAACTGGTAGAACTCATCTTAACTATCTCCAACAGCTTCATCCCCGGACAAGGGGCGCAGCAGATTGCCTTGCAATACGCTGACTTGTTCTTGTGCAAGGTCCAGCTTGCGCTGACACAATTGGGCTAACTCCACGCCCTGCTCGTAAGCCTGCAAAGCCTGCTCCAGCGGCAATGCCCCGCTTTCCATGCGAGCGACCAACGCTTCCAGTTGCGCCAGGGCGGACTCGAAATCCTGCTGGGCTGGCGCCTGGGCGCTTTGATTATCATCGCGAGATTTAACCATAACTATTCCTGATCAATGAGGGCTGTTCGGACTAGCCGAGGCCCAATTGGAAGTGGCATTGTACGGGAGCCTGCGTCAGGCGGTAGCCTACAAACAGGATAGAGAGTCCGTACCAGGATAAAGCGGTAAAAAAAGCCGCCCTGAGGCGGCTTTTTCAGCACCACGAGGACGAGTCAGCAACCTAGCTGCGCGCAACAGGCCGGCTGGCATCACTGACCCATTCACTCCAGGAGCCGGGGTAGATGCTGGAACCAGATAAACCGGCCAATTCCATGGCAAAAAGATTGTGACAGGCTGTAATACCCGAACCGCACTGATGCACAACCATCTCTGCCGAAATCGAGCCCAGCAAGTCCTGAAACTCCTGACGCAATTGCTCGGCGGGTTTGAAACGCCCTTGTTCGCCCAGATTATTCAGGTGCGAACGGTTAAGCGCATCGGGGATATGACCTGCGACCGGGTCCATCGGTTCCACATCACCGCGATATCGTTCTGCGGCGCGCGCATCCAGCACAGTGAAAATAGGTTTGGACAGGTTTTTCAGTACCTGCTCGGTCTGCACAGTAGGCATGGCAGCCTGCTCAGGCACGCTCAACTTAGCAGCCGCTGGTACAGGCTTGGCCGAGCCGCTTTCTTCGGCTCCGCCCAATTGCTGCCAGGCCTGCCAGCCACCATCCAGAATGGCGACCTGGGGATGCCCCAGCCAGCGCAGCATCCACCACATATGGCTGGCAAACAAGGAACCCTGAGCATCGTAGATCACGACCTGCATGCCATCACGCAAGCCGTTTTGCTGCAAAAGCTGCGCCAGCTCCTGACGGCTGGGCAAAGGATGACGACCATTCAGACCCGTCTTGGGAGCTGCCAGATCGACCTCGTGATCCAGGAACACCGCGCCCGGAATATGCCCCTGCTCATAAGCGCGTCGTCCTGCCTGATGGTCGGCCAAATCATGGCGTACATCCAGAATCAACCACTCCGAGTTATCCAGATTGGCCTGGACTTGTTCTGCGCTAACCAGAAATTCAAACACGTTCTGCCTCCTTGACGGGTGCCTGCTCCGCTGCCGTGGCCTGACCTCGCAAGATACGATCCTCGCTGTAGGTACGCCAGGCCGACAACAGACCAGACCCAATAATCAATGCCATGCCAGCCCAGGCTAACCAGTCCGGCACATCGCCCCAGAAAGCAATGCCAATCAGGGCGGCGAAAATAATGGTGGTGTATTGCAAGGCTGCGGTCAACAGGGCCGAGCCCAATCCAAAAGCACGCGTCATGGTCAGCTGCCCGAACAAGCCGGACAAGCCTACCCCCAGCAAGGCCAGCCAGGCGCGCCAGCTTAGCTCACGCCAGCCTTCCCACAAAAGGCCAACCAGACTGGAACAGACAACAAAACAGGAAAACAGCAGCACGGTGCGCCACTCAGGCTCGCCCGAACGCCCCAGCGCGCGTACCTGCATCATGGCCACCGCGCTCAAGGCACCGGCACACAGGCCCAGCATCGCCGCCCACCATTGGTCAGGCGTAATGCTGGGGCGCAAGACACCGATCACGCCCATAAAGCCCAGCAGTACCGCAATCAGACGCACGGGATCACGCTGGGTGCCACCCCAGGCAAGCATCCAGAAAGCAATAAACAAGGGAGCGGTGTAGTTCAGGCTGACGGCTGTCGACAAAGGCAGATTGGCCAGAGCCAGAAAACCCAGCCACATGGAACTGACCCCGGAGACATTACGTCGGATATGCAGTTTCCAGCTTTGAGGAGCCAGCCGTAAACCACGGCTCTTGGCCCAGAACACCAGAAGAAGTACTGAGGGCACACCCCGGAACAAAACGATTTGCGCCATCGATGCGCCCGCATCGGCGGACACTTTGACACAGGCCCCCATAATGGCAAACATGGCGCAGGCTACCAGCATCCACAATGACTGCATGTGATCAGACCAAATCAGTAATAAGGGAAAGCCATTACTATACTCCCCACCTTGTAAAAGTGGCCCGGTAACCCCATATCCAGACCACTTACACAACAGCATGAAAGACAGCTCAAGAAACTATCTTGTCCAAAAGCTGACTAAAAGCTGAATCTTTGATTGTCCCGCCTGGAATCAAGGCTAAAATTCGCGCAGATCGTGTTTCCACGATCACGATTTCTTCTGTCATACCGGAATCCGCATTCATGAAACGAATTGTCCTTTTCTTAATAACCAACTTGGCCGTCATGCTGGTGCTCAGCGCCTCCATGAATATTTTGGGTGTGGGACGTTACCTGAACGCGCAAGGTCTGGACCTGACTCAATTGCTGATTTTCTCGGCTTTGGTCGGTTTTACCGGCGCCATCATTTCCTTGCTGATGAGCAAATGGATGGCCAAGCAAAGCGTGAATGCTCGCGTCATTGACCCGAACGCTCCCGCCAACGCCGAAGAAGCCTGGCTGGTAGATACCGTGCATCAACTGGCCGACCGCGCCGGTATTGGCCGCCCGGAAGTAGCCATTTACGAAGGCGAGCCCAATGCCTTTGCCACCGGTGCGTTCAAGAATGATGCGCTGGTCGCCGTGTCCACCGGCTTGCTGCGCGGCATGACCGAAGAAGAAGTCATGGCCGTGCTGGGCCACGAGGTCGCTCACATCGCCAATGGCGATATGGTGACCCTGACCTTGATCCAGGGTGTGGTGAACACCTTCGTGATCTTCCTGGCCCGTCTGGCCGGCTACTTTGTGGACCGCGTGCTGCTGCGTAATGATCGCGATGTGGGCATGGGTTACTACGCCTCGGTTTTTGTGTTTGAGCTGATTTTTGGCGTGCTGGCCTCCATCATCGTGGCCTGGTTCTCGCGTCAGCGTGAGTACCGTGCCGATGCCGGCTCCGCCCAGCTGCTGGGTTCGCGTCAGCCCATGATCCATGCTCTGGCCCGCCTGGGTGGCATGGCTCCTGGCGAACTGCCCAAGAACTTTGAAGCCTCCGGTATTTCGGGTGGTCGTTCGATCAGCGCGATCTTCGCTTCCCACCCCCCTATCGCGGCACGTATCCAGGCTTTGCAAAACGCCCAGTCAGTCTAAGAGCACCGGCAGCCTGAACGGCACATCCCAACAAAACACCCCAAAAGCCTTTGTGCTTTTGGGGCGTTTTTTTTTTACCTTGGCGCAAAGTTAACGTATCGGCTGTCGGACGATCATCCTGTGCCGACTCGACGCCGCCTTGCTCCAGTCATTCAGATGGATCTCGTGGTACACGCCCCGAGGCTCCAGCACTTCCTGCGCTAGAAACCCGCCATAGGCGGTCACAGACAGCTCCAAACTTAATCTGCAAAGTGATATTCCAAAATATCGTCACCGAACTCATCACGCTGGCCACTTTCGGTCCCGCCCAAATGACGATAGAAACCATAGGAACGCACCTGAGGATCGCTATTACAGGCCAGGAACAGGCGCGTAAAACCACGCGCCTGCAAATCCTGCACCATCTGTTCCAGCAAACGGCGGCCCAAACCCAGGCTTTCGTATTCAGGCAATAGCGCCAGCACCATGATCTCGCCGCTCTCGCTATCACCAAAGCAATAGCCAGCCATCTGCTCATCGACCAGGGCGACATAGCCGGGGCAACTGCCATCCTCGATACGGGCGGCCCAGCTTTCGGCGGTAATCCCCAAGGCCGCTAGGTCCTGCTCGGAAAAGGCATTCTCGCGGGTCAGCCCCCGAATACGCAGGCATTCGCGGGCATCTTCAGGCACCGCAGCGCGCAAGATTGTCTTGCTCATTGACTACTCCAATAAAAGGAACGCGGACGACAAATCATCACCTTATCGACCATAAAAAAGACTTAAGGGGTGCCGCGCTTGAACTGATTGAGCCACTGGGCAATATCCCCCACCACCTGTGGCATGGCCGAGCTGCCGTCGGGCTGATTCATGCCGTGGTCCAGATCGGGATAGGTGCGCCACACCAGATGTGGGTTATCAACCTGAACCAGCATCTCGGCAGCCGCTTGCGGCGAGACCGAGGCATCGCGCCCGGACTGGATCACCAGCGTTGGAATACCAATTTGTCGCAGTACATCAGCCTGATCCAGGTTCAGCATTTGCTGCCACCAGTCCCGGCCATGCTGACTCATCTCGGTATCCAGACCAGCCTTGGCCTGCTTCAGAAAACCACCCAACCCATCCAGCATGGCTTGCTTGTCAGCAGCCGGCATCTCCTCCACCGACACGCTATAGAGCACATCATCCTGGAACCAGCGCCCGCCACCATTAAAGCTGACGGCGGCATCCAGATAAGGGGTCCGGGCCGCCAGCAGATGGACGATGACCGCCCCTTCGCTCCCCCCCAAGGCAAAGAGCTGGTCATAGCGAGTCTGGCTTTGCAGCTGTTTTAAAACTGCCTCAAGATCGGCCACACGCTGCTGGGGATTGTCGTGCTGAATATAGTCTGTCGGGCAGTCGCTGCGCTCGGGGTCATCGCTGGCGGGCAAAGCCGCTGTCAGCGCATACTTTTCTACGGCCAGCACCTGGGCTTGCGGGCGGGCTTTGGCCAGGGTTTCCCAGACAATCTTCTTGTGTGCCACGCTATTGCAGTCCGAGCCTTGCACAATCAGAAGCAGTTCATGCACGCCGTCCTGGGGAGCGACAGCAGGCTGGACATAATAATGGATGGTGCTGCCATCTGCACGCGCCAACTCATGAGACTGGACCTGAGCATGGGCCTGACCGCCCAAGCTAGCCAAGACAGCAAGGCCCACCAGGCGAGCCAAAGAAATTGAGTAATCCATGCCGTACTGTGGCACAGAATGATGAAGATTTGATGGAGAAAATGGCGCGCCCACCGCCATAAAAAAGGGACCAGCCAGCAAAGGGCTGACCTGACCAGGGGAGACAGCAGGCCATCGCACCCCTTGCTGACTGGTGTCCCGCCGCCGGTCGCCGTTTGCCCAAAAAGACGACCGGACTGGCAAGACTCAAGGCTTCATGGGATTGGTCTTCTCAGGGTTGATTTGATAGCGCTGCAAGGCCTCACTGACCAAGGAACGCGGCACCGAACCTTCATCAGCCAAGGCTTTCAAGGCCGAGACCAAGATGAAATGCCTATCCACCTCAAAGAACTCGCGCAGCGACGCACGTGTGTCGGAACGCCCAAAACCGTCCGTACCCAACGCCAGCAAACGACGCTCTGGCAGGAAGGGTCGAATCTGCTCCCCCACAATCTTCATATAGTCCGTTGCGATCACAATCGGGCCTGCATGCCCTTCCAGGCAAGACTGCACATAAGGAATGCGCGGCTCGCTTTCCGGATGCAAGGTGTTCCAGCGCTCGGTGTCCAGACCATCACGACGCAGCTCGTTCAGGCTGGGCGCACTCCAGACATCGCTGGCCACGCCAAAGTCGTCTTGCAGCAATTGCGCGGCAGCCAGCACTTCCATCAGGATCGAGCCACTGCCCAACAACTGCACACGCGGGGCCTTGGCTTTGTGCTGCGGTCCAGCCTGCAAGAGATACAGCCCTTTGATAATGCCCTGCTCCACGCCGTCGGGCATCTCGGGATGCGGGTAGTTTTCGTTGAGCACGGTAATGTAATAGAACACGTCCTCCTGATCCTGATACATGCGACGGATACCATCCTGCATGATCACGGCCAGCTCATAGGAGAAGGTGGGGTCGTAAGAGCGGCAGCTAGGCACCACGCTGGAGAGCACATGGCTATGACCATCGTCATGCTGCAAACCTTCGCCCATCAAGGTGGTCCGGCCCGAGGTTGCGCCAAACAGGAAACCCCGTGTCCGTGCATCCGCCGCAGCCCAGATAAAGTCCCCCACTCGCTGAAAACCGAACATGGAGTAGAAAATAAAGAGCGGAATCGTGGGAACACCGTGATTGCTGTAGGCCGTACCTGCCGCAATCCAGGAGGAGATTGCCCCGGACTCATTCAGGCCTTCCTGCAAGATCTGCCCATCCTTGGCCTCTTTGTAATAGCTCAGCTGGCCGGCATCCTGCGGCGTGTACAACTGCCCTAAATAAGAGTGGATACCAATCTGGCGGAACAGACCTTCCATCCCAAAGGTGCGCGACTCATCCGGCACGATGGGCACAATCAATTTGCCCAGCACCGGGTCTTTCAACAAGGTGCTCAAGATACGCACAAAAGCCATGGTCGTGGACAGGCCACGCTCCCCTGTGCCTTTCAGCTGGGCCGCAAAACTGTCCAGCGCGGGCACTGTCAAAGCCGGGACAGAGGTTCTGCGGGATGGCACAAAGCCACCCAAGGCCGCACGACGCTGCTGCAAGTACAAGGCTTCCGGGCTGCCTGGCTCCGGACGCAGATAAGGCAGCTCTTCCAGTTGTTCATCCGTCACGGGGAGCTGGAAACGATCCCGGAAGGCACGCACGGCATCGGCGCTCATTTTCTTGAGCTGGTGATTGATATTCTGGCCTTCACCGGCCTCGCCCATGCCAAAGCCTTTCACGGTTTTCACCAGAATCGCGGTTGGCCCACCCTGAGGGTTACGCGCAGCTTGCGCATAAGCAGCGTAGACCTTGTCGGGATCGTGACCACCACGAGCCAGAGCCCAGATATCCTCGTCCGACAAATCCGCCACCAGTTCCAGCAGTTCGGGATACTTGCCAAAGAAGTGCTCGCGCACATAAGCGCCACTTTGCGATTTGAAGGTCTGATAATCCCCGTCCACGCACTCCATCATGCGTTTACGCAGCAAGCCGGTTTTATCTTTGGCCAGCAGATCATCCCAGCCTGCGCCCCAAATCACCTTGATGACATTCCAGCCTGCGGCACGGAAGGTCGCTTCCAGCTCCTGAATGACTTTGCTATTGCCACGCACAGGGCCATCCAGCCGCTGCAAATTGCAGTTGACCACGAAGATCAGGTTGTCCAGCTTCTCTCGGCCACCCACAGCAATGGCGGACAGGGGCTCGGCCTGATCCATCTCACCATCACCCAGAAAGGCCCAGACCTTGCGGCCATCCATAGGCTTCAGGCCCCGGAAATCCAGGTAGCGCATGTAGCGAGCCTGATAAGCAGCCATCAATGGCCCCAGACCCATGGACACGGTGGGAAACTGCCAGAACTCGGGCATCAAACGTGGGTGCGGGTAAGACGGCAGGCCACGACGTCCGGCCTCACGACGGAAGTTGTCCATCTGCTCATCGTCCAGGCGCCCTTCTACATAAGCACGGCCATAAATGCCGGGGGCGGAGTGGCCCTGTATATAGACCAGATCACCGTCAAAGCTTTCTGTACGGCCCCGGAAAAAATGATCAAAGCCCACGTCGTACAAGACCGCCGCAGACTGATAGGTGGCAATGTGCCCGCCCACATTGGAATGCCGACCAGCACGCAGCACCATGATCATGGCATTCCAGCGCACATAGGCATTGAGCTTGCGCTCCAGTTCCTTGTCACCCGGGTACGGGGTTTGCTGATGCACGGGGATGGTATTCACATACGAGGTAGTCACGCGCGTGTACAGGTCGCCATGATGACGCGCATCGAAATCCAGCAATTGGTCAATCAGATAATGGGCACGGGAGCGCCCTTCTGCCGCGGTGACCGATTCCAGGGCATCAAGCCACTCGGTCGTCTCTTGCGGGTCCACATCCGCGATCTGCAAAGCGTGATTCATAACAATCTCCAGGTGGATAGGCCGGATTCGCCACTCGGCGTCCTCACAGCCTGAACAAGACGCAGGGCAGGACAGACCCTCACCCATACGATTGCAATTGCAACTACTTTATGTAGCGCATCTTATCCACGTATAATTGCATTTGCAACTAAAAAATAAACTCCTGGGGGAAAGAACGATGAGTCGCTCCGATACTGATCTGTGGTTTTCCTTTGTGCGGGCGCACCGCAGCATCCTGAAAGAAATCGAACGCAGACTGGCTGCCGAGAAGCTGCCGCCTTATGCCTGGTACGACGTGTTGTGGGGGTTGGAAACCGGGACGGAAGGCACCCGCCGCATGCATGAACTGGCCGACCGGCTGGTCATAGAGCGCTATAACCTGACACGACTGGTTGACCGGCTGGAAGCGCAAGGTCTGGTCCAGCGCAGCCGTTCTTCTGAAGATGGCCGAGCCGCTTTTGCCCGCATCACAGATGAAGGCCGGGCCTTGCGCAAACAAATGTGGCAGGTCTACCAGAGCGCGGTGCAGGAGCTGTTCCTGTCGGCCTTTTCCGACCAGGAACAAGCACAGTTTGCAAAAGGTCTGGATCTGGCTGCCCGACAGGCGCGGCAAACTCCCAACACCTGAATGTGTCCAACTGCAAGCTGAGACTCACGCTTGCAAGATGCGCTGGGCTATTATTTAGCAATGAAAGAAATCTTCGCACTTCTCGATTTCGGGGGTTATATCGCCTTGCTCCTGTGGGGTATCCACATGGTGCAAAGCGGTGTGCAACGCGCCTTTGGTGCTGAGCTGGGCGTCTGGATGGGCCATGCCCTGGGCCGCCCCCGTCGCGCCTTTTTTGCGGGTGCGGCCATTACCGCTGCCATTCAAAGCAGTACCGCCACCGGACTGATGATTACCAGCTTTGCCGCCACCGGCATGGTTGCCCTGGTTCCGGCCCTGGCCGCCATGTTGGGCGCCAATGTGGGCACGACGCTGATCGTGCAACTGCTGTCCTTCAAGATGACCGCGCTGGCCCCCGCCCTGATTCTTCTGGGTGTCTGGCTATTTCGCTCGCAAGAGCCTGGACGCCGTCGCGATCTGGGCCGCGTCTTTATTGGTCTGGGCCTTTTGCTGCTGTCCTTGCATGAACTGGTGGGTCTGTTCTCGCCCATTCAGGACGCCCCACTGCTGCAAACCATTCTGGAAGCACTGGCAGGCAGCCCCATGACAGGCATGTTGCTGGCCGCCCTGCTAACCTGGGCCGCGCACTCCAGCGTGGCCATTGTGGTGCTGATCATCTCGCTGGCCAGCCATCAGCATATGGACCCACAGCTGACCTATGCGCTGGTGCTGGGTGCCAACGTGGGCACGGCCATCAACCCGATTCTGGAAGGGGCTGGTAGCACCAAGGACCCAGCCAACAAACGCCTGCCCATCGGCAACTTGGGCACACGTGTGTTTGGCTGCTTGATTGGCATGATCGTGCTGCCCTGGATTCCGGATCTGATGAGCTGGTTCACCGACGACCCGGCCCGTGCTGTGGCCAACTTCCACACCTTCTTCAACCTGGCCGTGGCAGCGCTGTTCCTGCCTTTGCTCAAACCCTATTCGCGCCTGCTGAGCCGTTACCTGCCTCGTCGCACCGATCCGGATGATCCTGGCCTGCCCTTGTATCTGGATCAGTCCGCACAGGAAGTGCCTGCCGTCGCCTTGGGCAATGCGGCTCGGGAAGCGCTGCGCCTGTCCGATATGCTGCAGGAGATCCTGGATACGGCCCGCCAGAACATGCTGAACAATAGCGCCCAAAGCATCAACCACGCGCGCTATATCAGCAATGCTGTCAACCGGCTGGAGCCGCTGATCACCACTTATCTGGCCAGCATGGACCAGGAAAACCTGAGCAAGAAAGATACTCGTCGTCTGAACGACATTCTGACTTTCTCCACCAATATCTCGCACGCCGCCACGATCAGCGTCAATGGCTTGCTCAGCCACACGGCCAAGCTGCGCAAGCAGGGCTGGATACTGCAATCGGAAGAACAGGCCGAGATCGGCAAGGTCATGGACAGGCTGATTCGCAACCAGCGTCAGGCTGCCGCTCTGTTCGTGGCCGAGGACGTGAAAACCGCCCGCTATCTGGCCTTTGAAAAAGACTTCTTCCGCGAGCTGGAAGTGGCTGCCGCAGACCGCCATATTCGCAAGATCAAGGCCGGTCAGCTGGACTCTGCCGAGCAGGGTTCCTTGTACCTGGAGATTTTGCGTGACGTACGCACCATCAACTCCTATCTGGTCAGCGCCGCCGCCTATCCCATTCTGGCCAAGCACGACGAGCTGCTGCCCAACCGGGTACGCTCCAACGAGGAATAAACAGACTGCTGCCGGGCGGTGAAAACAAGCCGCTCTGCTGCTTAAAAAAAGGCGACCATCAGGTCGCCTTTTTCTTTAGCTTGCCAAGAAGCCTTAGTGAGCCTGTTCCCAGTTATCGCCCACGCCGACTTCAGCCACCAGCGGCACATCCAGCTTGGCTACATTGCACATCAGGCCCGGCAAGTTTTTACGCAGGACATCCAGCTCGTCTTCGGGTACATCGAATACCAATTCGTCATGTACCTGCATCACCATCTGCGTACGCAGCCCTTTTTCTTCCAGCCAGCGTTGCACAGCCACCATGGCCATCTTGATCAGGTCAGCCGAAGTGCCCTGCATCGGAGCGTTAATGGCGGCACGCTCTGCACCGGCCATGCGTGGCCCTTTCGCGCCCTTCAGTTCAGGTAGCCACAGACGGCGACCAAACACGGTTTCCACATAACCCTGCTCGTGCGCCTGCGCTTTGATGCGCGTCATGTAGCTGGCCACGCCAGGATAACGAGCGAAATAACGATCAATATAGGCACGGGCTGCATCACGAGTAATACCCAGATTGCTGGCCAGGCCGAATTCGCCCATGCCGTAGATCAGACCAAAGTTGATCGCCTTGGCCGCACGACGCTGATCAGAGCTGACGTCCTTGGCATCCACACCGAAGATCTCGGCAGCGGTCGCCGTGTGCACGTCCCCGCCCTGCTCGAACACCTGCTGCAGATTTTCGTCGCCCGACACATGGGCCATCACACGCAATTCGATCTGGGAATAGTCAGCCGAAACCACTTTGCCCAGTTCGGACACGAAGGCGGCACGAACACGGCGACCTTCTGCCGTACGCACCGGAATATTCTGCAAGTTAGGGTCGGAAGACGCCAAACGCCCGGTAATGACAGCAGCCTGTGCATAACGGGTATGCACACGACCACTGTCCGGATTCACCATTTTGGGCAGTTTGTCCGTGTAGGTGGACTTGAGTTTGGCCAGGCCACGGTATTCCAGCAGTACCTGCGGCAAGGGGTAATCCTGAGCCAAACGGGTCAGCACATCCTCATCGGTAGAGGGAGCACCGCTGGCCGTTTTACGAACCACCGGAATACCCAGCTTGCCGAACAGAATCTCGCCCACCTGCTTGGGGGAATTCATATTGAAGGGCTGATCGGCCAGTTCGTAGGCCTTGTTTTCCAGCTCCAGCATTTTCTGACCCAACTCGTGGCTTTGGCGCGCCAAAGTAGGTACATCAATCTTGACGCCATTGCGCTCCACAATGGTCAGCACATCCGAGGCCTGAACTTCCAGCAGGTAAATGCGCTCCAGCCCCTCTTCCTTGGCCACTTGGGGACGCAGGCACTGATGCAGACGCAGGGTGTAGTCCGCATCTTCGCAGGCGTATTGCGAAGCCACCGGAATATCCACTTCATCAAAGCCGATCTGCTTGGCTCCCTTGCCGCAAATATCCTCGTAAGACGCCCCTTTCAGACCCAGCCATTGCAAGGCCAGCTCTTCCATGCCGACACGCTTGTGCGATTGCAGAACATAAGCCTGCAACATGGTGTCCTCGCGGATACCGCGCAGGCTGACTTTTTCATTCAGCAGGACATGAGTATCGTATTTGGCGTTATGCAGGACCTTGGCCGCCTCTGCGTTTTCCAACCAGGGGCGCAGGGTTTCCAGCACATAGTCTTTATCCAGCTGTTCCACATCCAGCGAGCCACGATGGGCCACCGGCACATAGAAAGCCTGACCGGCCTTGACCGACACCGACAAACCCACCAGACGCGCCATCAAGGGATCCAGGGAGGTGGTTTCCGTATCCAGCGCCACCAGCTCGGCCTTTTCCAGCAGGCTTAGCAGGAACTGCAACTGTTCTTTAGTCGTGACGGTCTGGTAATCCAGCTCAGCGGGGGCTGCAGGCGTTTCAGCCTCGACACGAGCATCCTGGGCGGGCACGCGCGTGGGATCAGCCGTCAGTTCACGCAACCAGCTGCGGAACCCATAGGTTTCGTAGATATCCTGCAACACGGCATTGTCGCGAGGCTCCGGCTCCAAGGCTTCGAAATCCCCCGTAAAACCAGGCACCTCGCAATCGAGTTTGACCGTGACCAGCTTGCGCGTCATGTCAAAGTTGGAGCTGAAATCACGCAGGTTCTGGCCGGCCACCCCCTTGATCTTGTCGGCATGCTGCAACAGTTCGTCCAGGCTGCCATACTCGGCCAGCCACTTGGCGGCCGTCTTGGGGCCCACCTTGGGCACGCCGGGAATATTGTCCGAAGTGTCGCCAATCAGCATCAAATAATCGATAATCTGATCTGGGCGTACGCCGTACTTGCTGGTGACGCCCTCTACATCCAGCTTTTCGTTACTCATGGTATTGACCAGCTGCACATGCTCATTGACCAGCTGGGCCAGGTCCTTGTCCCCGGTAGACACCACCGTCTCGATGCCATTTTCAGCCGCCAGACGGGAAAGCGTGCCGATGATATCGTCGGCCTCTACGCCAGGCTGACAAATCAGATGCCAGCCCATGGCGCGTACCGCTTTGTGAATAGGCTCTATTTGCACTGCCATATCTTCGGGCATGGAGGGCCGGTTAGCCTTGTATTGATCGTACAGATCGTCCCGGAATGTGCGGCCCTTGGCATCGAAAACGCATACCATATAGTCCGCCTGATAATCCTGTAGCAGACGGCGCAGCATATTGATGACCCCGTACAAGGCGCCTGTAGGCTGGCCTTGCGCGTTTCGCAGATCGGGCATCGCATGGTACGCTCGGTACAGATAGCTGGAACCATCAACGAGCAACAAGGTTTTTTTCATGTCTAACAATAAAATCGTCCGTTTACCGGCCTCTGAGCAGATTCCTACCATCATGAAGGAACTGCAAACTGCGGTCGATACATTAAAAGAAATGGGTGCTGGCGTTAGTGTTTTCGGCAGCGCACGCATCAAACCCGGTCATCCTTACTACGAACTGGCCCAGGAACTGGGTCGTCGTCTGGCCGAAGCGGGCGTCACCCTGATTGCAGGCGGCGGCCCTGGCCTGATGGAAGCCGCCAATAAAGGCGCGTACGAAGCAGGCGGGCAAAGTATTGGCCTGAATATACGCTTGCCCCACGAAACCACCAACAACCCGTACCAGACACAAAGCCTGCAGTTCGAATACTTCTACTCGCGCAAGGCCACCTTTTTCATGCACAGCTGGGCTTACATTGCCCTGCCTGGCGGCTTCGGTACCCTGGACGAGCTGTTTGAAGTCATGACTTTGGTCCAAACGGGCAAAGTCCCACCCGCACCCATTGTACTGATCGGCACTTCCTTTTGGTCCGGCCTGCTCGACTGGATTGGTGAGCAATTGATGGAGATGGGCCTGATCGGCCCCAAAGACCTGAATTTGCTGGTCCTGACCGACGATCTGGACGAGGTCATGGGCTACATCAACCAGTGCTGCGTACTGCCTAGGGCGGAACCCGCATTGCCCCAGTAAGGCGTACGGGTTAAATTTGCAGTCTTTCTTCGGCCCTCCATCAGCAGGGCCGAATTTGTATTGAATGCCACAAGCTAGTCGATATTTGCCGGAGTCCTCCACATGAACAAAATGCTTGCCCGCCTCCTGATGGTGGCTTTTTGCAGTGCCTTGGTGCCCGCTGCTGCCCATGCAGCCGGGCCGTCCGAAATCCGTTTTGCCACTGAAGCGGGCTACCCCCCCTTCGAGTTTCTGGACCCCAGTGGCGAGCTGCAAGGCTTTGACATCGACATCGGCAACGAAATCTGTAAGCGCCTGAACGCCAAGTGCGTGTGGATCGATCAGTCCTTTGACAGCTTGATCCCCGGCCTGCAAGCCCGCAAATTCGATCTGGCCAACTCCACCATGACGGCTACTGAGGCACGTGCCAAGGTCATCGACTTCAGCGAGCCCATGTACATCGTGCCGGTTCGCCTGGCTGCGCGCAAAGGCAGCGGTCTGGAACCCACCGCCGAATCCCTGAAAGGCAAGCGTGTCGGCGTGCAACAAGGCACCACCATGGAAACCTATGCGCGTCAGAACTGGGCCAATAACGGTGTGACCATTGTGGCTTACCCCAGCTACACCGACGCCTTCAATGACCTGGCCGGTGGCCGTGTGGACGCCACCTTCCAGGAAGCCCAGAACGCCGTTGAAGGCTTTTTGACCAAGCCGGCCGGTGCCGACTTTGAGCTGACCGGCAGCACCGTGGACGACAGCCCAATTCTGAACGAGCCTATCGCCATGGGCATTCGCAAGGGCAACAAGAAACTCAAGAAAACCGTTGATGAAGTTCTGCGCGAAATGAAGGCCGATGGCACCATGCAAACCTTTGCCGACAAGTACTTCCAAAAAGAAAACATTCGCATCGCGCCCTGACCTGGATACCTGAACCATGTTGCTTTACGGTTATGGGCCGCAGTTGCTGGTCGGCACCTGGGAAACCATCAAACTGGCCGTGCTCTCACTGCTGGTTTCCCTGGTGCTGGGTCTGGTCGCTGCCCTGATGAAACTGTCCCGCGCCTCGCTGCTGCGTTGGGTGGGCGGTTTGTATACCACCTTGATCCGGGGCGTCCCGGACCTGGTGCTCTTGATGCTGTTCTTTTTCAGCCTGCAAATCTGGCTGAACGAGCTGACTGACTGGCTGGAATGGGACATGATCGAGATCGATCCCTTTGGCGCCGGTGTGGTCACGCTGGGCTTTATTTATGGTGCCTACTTTGCCGAAACCTTCCGTGGTGCCCTGATGGCCATCCCCAAAGGCCAGATGGAAGCCGGCAAGGCCTGTGGCTGGAGCGCCTGGCAGGTTTTGCACCGCATCCAGATCCCACAAATGATGCGCTACGCATTGCCCGGACTGGGCAACAACTGGCAAATCCTGCTCAAATCCACCGCGCTGGTGTCCCTGATCGGCCTGAGCGATGTGGTCAAGATTGCGCAAAACGCTGGTAACGCGACCTTCAACTCCTTCTTGTTTGTTGGCATCACCGCCCTGATCTATCTGGGCCTGACCGCCGTCAGCAATATCGGGCTGGGCTACCTGGAACGACGCTACAACATTGGCGTGAAAGGAGCGCAGTTCTAATGGATGTTCTGAACGAATTCTGGCGCGCCTACCTGTACCAAAGCAATGGTCAGCTCTCGGGCCTGGCCATGACACTGTGGCTGCTGGTGATCTCGGTCGTGATCGGCTTTTTCCTGTCGATTTTCATGGCCATTGGCCGTGTCTCGGGCAAAGCCTGGCTGTCGCGCCCTATCGGTGCCTTCACCTATTTTTTCCGTGGTACTCCCTTGTACGTGCAGATCCTGCTGATCTACACCGCCATGTACAAGCTGGCCATCGTCAAGTCGGTGCCTGCACTGGAAGCCTTTTTCATGAGTGGCTTCAATTGCATGATTCTGGCGCTGACCTTGAATACCGTGGGCTATACCACCGAGATTTTTGCCGGCGCCATCCGCTCCATGCCTCCCGGTGAAGTCGAGTCGGCCCGCGCCTATGGCATGTCCGGCTGGACCTTGTACCGCCGCGTGATTCTGCCGCAAGCCCTGCGCCGTGTCCTGCCTGCTTACAGCAATGAAGTGGTGCTGATGCTGCATGCCACCTCGCTGGCCTTTACCGCCACGGTTCCTGACCTGCTCAAGATCGCGCGAGATGCCAATGCGGCCACCTACCAGACCTTTACCTCCTACGGGATTGCTGCACTGATTTACCTGTGCGTGTCCTTCATTTTGGTAGGTGCTTTCCGTATTGTGGAAAAGCGCCAGATGGCATTTTTGAATCACTAAGTGCTGAGGTGTTGAATAAAAAAATGGGCCGCTTGCAAAAGCGGCCCATTTTTCTTTAGCGATACAGCTACCGTATCAATCCCCCATATGGTCCAGGTTCTGATAGCGCATCTGGCGCCCCATCACACCGGCCATCATCAGAAAGAACGTCAGGCCACGTCGCACTTCCGGCTCCTTTGCCAGGCGTATAAGCCCCATCAGGGTCGGGGTGGTCTCCGTAGCCCTCACCTGGTCCGCAGCCATACGTGCGGCGTTTCCAACCGACCAGGCGGCCCCTACGCCCTCCTCAAAGCCCTTCATGAGCTTTTCAAGCATATAGTCGTCGCTCATATCGACCAGATCGGCCAGCAGGGACACCGCGTCCACCACCCGATTCAAACGACCACCCGCCAGCAAGGGTTCGATCTTGCCGATCAACTCATCCAGGCCCTTGATGCCCGGATCTTCTCCCAGCAGGCTTTCCAGGGCGGAAGGGGCCTTCTGAGCAGCGCCCGCATCACCGGGATTCAAGGATTTATCCGATACCGAATTCATCTGTCTCTCCTGAATTAGACCAAGCCACGGGCCACGGCCCAGTAAATACCCCGGTTAAAACCCTTGCGCAGCAAGCCACCCAGTTTGGTGGGCGGCGTAGGATGCACATCCTCCTTGTAGTCGTACCAGAGCGGCATGCCGCCCTCCAGACCCATTTGGGCTACCGCCACCACCCGGCCATCGTATTCGTCACAAGTGCGCCCGAAACGCAGCTCCGAGGCCAGGTTGTTGACGACGACGGGAGACTGGTTGTGGCAGGAGCCACCGGCTTTACTGATAGGCAAGTCCACCGTATCGCCCAGTACATACACATTGTCCAGGCCCAGCACTTTCATTGTCTGGTGATCCGTAGGCACCCAGCCCTCGTTGTCCGCTGCTTGCGAAATGCCCGAGTCGCGCACCACAGGCACGGCCGTAATCGGGGGCGTCGCCATCAAAATATCGAAAGGCTCCTCCCCTCCTTCTTCGGAATAGGCAATCTTGCGTTCCGGATCCACACGATTCAAGGTGAAACCACGCTGGTGCTTGATGTCGCGATCCCCAAAAATCGGGGGCAGCACTTGGCAAACCTCGTTTTGCAGGAACAAGCAATTACGCAGCAGTTGGGAAGTTGTCGGGTAGGTGTAGGCAATCTCCACCTTGTCACGCACACCACGCCGACGCAGGTACTCGTCCAGCATCAAAGTAGTTTCCACCGGGGCAATCCCGCACTGGTGGGGCACGTTATGGGTTTTAGGAAAGGTCACCGTAATCAGCACACGGCCCTTTTCCAGCTTGCTCAGGCGGTCCGCCAATTGGCGCGCGGGCGCATGCTGATAGAAATGATCACCGCCCTCTTTCAGGCCTTCGATTTTTTCCGGTGAGGGGACGCAGCCGGTAGACAGAACCAGGTAGTCATAGTCGATCTTCTTGCCGCTGGCGCAGTGCAGACGGCTGGCCTTGAAGTCGAAACCAGTGACTTCCTCCAGCTGGAAATCAATTTCGGGACGTAAAAGGGAAATTTGGGGGCGTCGCAGCTCGTCCCTGAAAAAAGCATCAAAAGCCACGTACATAAAAGCGGGCTTGTAATAATGCCAGGGGGAATTGGACAACATGGTAATGCGGACTTTACCAGAGCGAATTTCCGGGTATAGCTTGGTCACCAGATGATTGGCGGTCATCGTACCGCCAATACCACCACCTACAATCACAATATGCTGCACCATCAGTATTCTCCTTAATGGGGGAAACTGCGCAGAGCATCCTTAATCAAAAAAATCCAGCAAAAACAGGATGATACACAGCAATAACTGAGACTTCGCAAAGCGAGCTTGGTAATGTGTCCAGCCAGTTTGTATCAAGCAGGTATTAAGCCAAAATTAAAACAGCACTCTCTTTTTGATAAGCTGCTTAATCAATTTTATTTATCTCACACCCTCTGCTGATTTTAAAAATCAAGCTGGGGCGATTATGCATGCGCCCCAGCTTTTTAATAATTTCTGGAAATCTGACCTGACCCAGACAATATAGAATAAAAAAAACGCCTGCATCAAGCAGGCGTTTTCTCGTATCGCTAAACCCGAAAAATCAACTTTCGCGTTGGCTACGACGGCGCTCGTGTTCCTTCAGATAACGCTTGCGCAGGCGAATGGACTTGGGAGTCACTTCAACCAGCTCGTCATCATCCAGAAAGTCCACGGCGTATTCCAGGCTCAAGCGGATAGGCGGAACCAGATCAATGTGCTCGTCCTTGCCGGAAGCGCGCACGTTGGTCAGTTTCTTTTCCTTGATGGGGTTAACCACCAGATCATTGTCGCGGCTGTGAATACCAATGATCATGCCTTCGTACAGGGCATCACCGGGGGACACGAACATGCGACCGCGATCCTGCAGTTTCCACAAGGCGTAGGCCACGGCATCCCCGTCGTCCTGGCTGATCAGCACGCCATTACGACGCTCGCCAACCGCGCCTTCACGCATGGGGCGGAACTCGTCAAAGGTGTGGCTCATCAGGCCAGTACCACGTGTCAGCGTCATGAACTCGCCCTGGAAGCCGATCAGGCCACGGGCGGGAATACGGTACTCCAGGCGTGTACGACCACGGCCATCGGCAACCATATCCTGCAAGTCACCACGACGGCGACCCAGTTCTTCCATCACGCCACCTTGGTGGCCGTCTTCGACGTCCACGGTCAGTTGCTCGTAGGGTTCCATCTTGACGCCGTTCTCTTCACGAATCAGCACGCGTGGACGCGATACGGCCATTTCATAGCCTTCACGACGCATGTTTTCGATCAGAATGGTCAGGTGCAACTCACCGCGACCGCACACTTCAAACACGGTATCGTCGTCGGTTTCGTTCACACGCAAAGCCACGTTGGACTTCAATTCGCGGTCCAGACGGTCACGCAGCTGACGGCTGGTCACGAACTTGCCTTCACGGCCGGCCAGAGGCGAGGTGTTCACCATGAAGTTCATGGTCAGGGTAGGCTCGTCAATGCGCAGCAAAGGCAAAGCTTCCTGGTGAGCAGGATCGGTTACCGTGCAACCAATGCCCAGCTCTTCAATACCGTTGATCAGCACGATGTCGCCGGCTTCGGCTTCATCTACCGACACACGCTCCAGACCCTTGAACTTCAGAACCTGGTTGATGCGGCCCTTGATAGCTTCGCCATCAGGACCAAATTTCACGACCACGTCCTGGGCCGCGCGCACGCGACCACGGTTCACACGGCCTACACCGATCTTGCCCACGTAGGAGCTGTAGTCCAGGGAACAGATCTGCAGCTGCAAAGGTGCGTTGACGTCATCTTCACGCTGAGGAACGTGTTCCAGAATCGCGTCGAACAAAGGACGCATGTCGCCTTCACGCACATCTTCGGTCAAACCGGCGTAGCCCGACAGACCCGATGCGTAAATGATGGGGAAGTCCAGCTGTTCGTCGGTCGCGCCCAGTTTGTCGAACAGGTCGAACGTGGCGTTGATCGCGAAGTCAGGACGGGCGCCGGGACGGTCAACCTTGTTGACCACCACAATCGGACGCAAACCCAGTTCCAGAGCTTTACGAGTCACGAAACGGGTCTGAGGCATGGGGCCTTCAACCGCGTCCACCAGCAACAGCACGCCGTCAACCATGGACAGCACGCGCTCGACCTCACCACCGAAGTCGGCGTGACCGGGGGTGTCGATAATGTTGATGTGGGTGCCTTCGTATTCGACGGCACAGTTCTTCGCCAGAATGGTAATACCGCGTTCTTTCTCGATATCGCCCGAGTCCATGACACGTTCGGAGATATGTTCGTTGTCACGGAACGTACCTGCCTGTCTCAACAATTGATCGACCAGGGTGGTCTTCCCGTGGTCAACGTGGGCAATAATGGCCACATTGCGCAATGCGCGTCTCATAACTCATCCTTCTGATTGAAGTTTTTTGGGCAAAATCTCGGTAGGCAAGCTCTCGATGGCCAGCAAGGCCGACATCGGGTCTTCCATCGCCTGCAACCCGTCCAGGGTGTAGGCGTCGTCGATATGAAAAGGTCCTAACTCTGTCCGGCGCAAGGCCGTCAGATGGGCAAAACACCCCAGAGCACGTCCAATGTCTTGCGCCAGGGTCCGGATATAGGTTCCCTTGCTGCAACGTACAAACAGACGCGCCGATTGCGGCGTAAAGTCTTGCACCTGCAAATCGTGAATCACGAGATGTCGTGCCTCACGTTCCAGCTCTATACCCTGACGGGCATATTCATACAGGGGCTTGCCATCGCGCTTGAGCGCGGAATACATGGGCGGCACCTGGGTAATGGGTCCTCGGAAAGCAGGTAGTACTGCTTCCAGCGCCTCGAGGGTGACACCGGCAAAATCTGCCGGAGCCTGGGACACCACATTGCCGGTCAAGTCACCTGAATCGGTTTCCTGCCCAAACTGCAAGGTAGCTTCATAGGCTTTGTCTGCTTCCAGCATCGTGGCGGAAATCTTGGTAGCCCGGCCAAAACAGCAAACCAGCAGGCCCGTTGCAAACGGGTCCAGGGTTCCAGTATGGCCAGCTTTGCGGGCATCCAGAGTGCGGCGAGCACGCTGCAAGGCGTGGTTGCTGGACATTCCGTCGGACTTGTCCAGTAGCAGCACACCGTCAATCAACTGCCCGCGTTTTCGCGTAGCCATCGTGTGTCAATCCGTGAAGAAACAACAGCCGCGTCAGGGCTGTTCGTCTGGCTCGTCCGATTTGGAAGCAGAGCCAGTCAATTCGCTATCGGCCTGGTTGGCGCTGTCGATGAGCTTGGAGAGCTCCATGCCGCGTTCCAACTGTCGGTCGTGATGAAAATGCAGAGTAGGAACGGTATGGATATGCAGCAGCTTGAACAGCAGCGAGTGCAACCAACCGGCCTTCTCGGTCAAAGCCGCCTGGGCGACTTCGGGCTCGGCGCCCAGCACCGAGTAATACACTTTGGCGTGAGCGTAGTCGGGAGACAATTCCACGCCGGTCAAGGTAATCAGACCAGCGCGGGTCATGTCGATCTCGCGCTGGATCAGGACCGCCAGATCCTTCTGGATCTGGTCGGCCAGGCGAAGATTGCGCCCTGGGTTTGGTTTGGACTTGTGTCGTGCCATAAATTACAGTGTCCGGGCGATCTCTTTGATCTCGAAGATCTCAAGCTGGTCGCCCACTTGGATGTCGTTGTTGCCGCGCAGCGTGATACCGCAATCGAAGCCGGAACGCACTTCCTTGGCATCGTCCTTGAAGCGGCGCAGGGAATCCAGGTAGCCACTCCAGTGCACGACGTTGTTGCGCAGCAAGCGAACTTGCGAGTCGCGACGGACCACGCCTTCGGTAACCATACACCCGGCGATGTTACCAATACGTGACACGTTGTAGACTTCGCGGATTTCAACCATACCAATGACTTCTTCGCGCTGCTCGGGAGCCAGCATGCCGGACAGAGCCGCTTTGACCTCGTCAACCGCATCGTAAATGATGTTGTAGTAACGCAGGTCAATGCCATTGGCTTCGGCCAGTTTCTTGGCGCTTTGCTCGGCACGGACGTTAAAGCCGATCACCACCGCGTTGGACGCAATAGCCAGGTTGACGTCGCTCTCGGAGATGCCACCCACGGCCGCGTGTACAACCACCACACGCACTTCGTCGGTAGACAGCTTGACCAGCGACTGCACCAGCGCTTCTTGCGAACCTTGCACGTCGGTCTTGATGATGAGCGACAGGGTTTGCGTGCCTTCGCCCAGGTTGTCGAACATGGACTCCAGCTTGGCGGCCTGTTGACGCGACAGTTTCACATCACGGAACTTGCCTTGGCGGAACAGCGCGATTTCACGGGCTTTACGCTCGTCGGCCATCACAACCAGCTCGTCACCCGCGGCTGGCACTTCGGTCAGACCCTGAATTTCCACAGGAATCGACGGACCCGCCGAGTTCAGCGACTTGCCGGTTTCGTTCAGCATGGCGCGAACGCGACCGAAGGAAGCGCCAACCAGCACGCTGTCACCACGGTTCAAGGTACCGCTTTGAACCAGGATGGTGGCGACAGGACCGCGGCCCTTGTCCAGACGGGCTTCAATAACCGTACCCTTGGCTGGTGCGTCAACCGGAGCCTTCAACTCCAGCATTTCGGCTTGCAGCAGCACGTTTTCCAGCAATTCGTCGATGCCCTGGCCGGTCTTGGCCGACACAGGAATAAAGGGCACATCGCCACCGTATTCTTCAGGCACCACTTCTTCGGCCACCAGTTCCTGCTTGACGCGTTCCGGGTTGGCTTCAGGTTTATCAATCTTGTTGATCGCCACCACCAGCGGTACGCCAGCAGCGCGAGCATGGTGAATCGCTTCACGAGTCTGAGGCATCACGCCGTCATCGGAGGCCACCACCAGAATCACAATGTCTGTTGCCTTGGTACCTCGAGCACGCATGGCCGTAAAGGCTTCGTGACCGGGGGTATCCAGGAAGGTGGCAGTGCCGCGATCCGTTTTAACGTTGTAAGCACCAATGTGCTGCGTAATACCACCGGCTTCGCCCGACGCGATCTTGGCGCGACGGATGTAGTCCAGCAGCGAGGTCTTGCCGTGGTCAACGTGACCCATCACGGTTACCACTGGCGCGCGGGGCTTCAGTTCGGCGTCGTTCTGGGCATCCGTATCCACCAGGAAGGCTTCAGGATCGTCCAGCTTGGCGGCAATTGCCTTGTGCCCCAGTTCTTCGACCAGAATCATGGCCGTTTCCTGATCCAGCACCTGGTTGATGGTAACCATCTGACCCAGCTTCATCAGATGCTTGATCACCTCGGCAGCCTTGACGGCCATCCGGTGAGCCAGATCGCTGACCGAAATGGTTTCAGGCACGTGCACTTCACGGGCAATGAATTCTGCCACTTGCGGTTCGCGACGCTCGGCCTGCGCATTGCGGCCACCACGGCCGCCCTTGCCACGACCAGCCTTGGCATTGGACTTCCAGCCTTCGCGACCACCACCGGCACCGGCGGAAGCCACATCAGCCTTGGAAGGCTGCTTCTTGCGACTGGCATCGTTGGTCCAGCCAGGCGTGCTGTCGGTCTTGACGGGTTTGCCTGGAGCCTTGTCAGTTTTCGAGCCTTTGGCGTCTTTCTTCTGAGCGCCCTTGGCACCTGCCTTGCTATCAGCCTCTGGCTCGGGAGCACGCAAGACCTTACGAGGACGGTTCAACATATCGCGCAAAGCAGCGGCTTCTGCCTCTGCGGCCTTACGGGCGCGATCACGATCCTGGTCTTGCTCCACATCGGCGGCAACAGGCGGAATCACCGGGCCACGCACTGCACGGCGCTGACCAGTGGCGGCCATATCCCGAGGTTTTCCAGTCGAAGTGGGCGTTTTAGTCCCTTGAGGGTGCTGATTTTTATTCACAGAGTTAGCTTGACGGGCGTCGTTTACAGATTTAGTAGGTTCCACGGGCTTTTCTTGGGCCGTAGGAGAGGGAGCCGATTCGGCCTTTTCCTGAACAGGCGCTGCCGCGGCTTCGGAGGGTTCCGTTGCAGCAGGTGCTTGTTCCTGAGGCTGAGGCTCGGGTTTCTTAGTATTTTCCTGGGCAGCCACAACGGGCTCTGCAGGAGCAGCAGGTTCGGGCGCGGGCTCAGCAACAGGAGTCGGCTCGGGAGCAGCGACCACTTCGGGTTCAGGCTCTGGCTTGGGCTCAGGCTTGGACTCCACAGGGGCTTGCTCTTTCACAGGCGCTTCAGGAGCGGCTGCCACAGGAGCGACGGGCTCGCTGACAGGCGCGGCAGGCGCCTGTTCAACAGCCGGTTTTTCCTGACTGGCCGCCTGGGCCTGAGCAGCTTGCTCCTTTGCATTTTCCTGTGCCAATGCCGCATTGGCTTCTGCCACCAGCTCGGAGGGATCACGCTTTACAAACACACGTTTTTTGCGTGTTTCCACCTGAATCGTGCGGGAGCGACCCGACCCGTCATCCTGACGGATCTCCGATGTTTGACGGCGAGTCAGGGTGATCTTGTTGCCTTCCTGACTGCCGTGCGAGCGGCGCAACGATTCAAGCAGCTTCGCCTTATCCGAATCAGTGATGGCGTCATCAACTGATTTGAGCTCAATACCTGCGCTACGCAACTGCTCCAGCAGAACATTCGCAGGCATTTTCAGTTCTTGAGCGAACTGGGCGACAGTGTTACTCGACATTCGACTCTCTCTTGCTTTACTACAACTATTCTTAATGAATACAACGCGCGGGACCTAGCTAGACATATCAGGCCTCGTCGTCAAACCAGTGGGCACGGGCACGCATGATCAGATCGCTGGCCGCATCTTGCGCCAGGCCGGTCATCTCGGACAGCTCGTCCGTTGCCAGTTCCGCCAGTTCATCCAGCGTTGTAATCTCGTTTTCGGCCAGTACGGCGATCAGCTCGGGCGTCATGCCCTCGACTCCTGCCAGTTCCTTGACCGCGGTCTGTACCAATTCTTCCTTGGCGATGGCCTCGCTCAGCAGTGCATTGCGGGCGCGGGCACGCAGCTCGTTGACGGTTTCTTCGTCAAAGGCTTCGATGTCCTGCAATTCCTGCATGGGCACATAAGCGATTTCTTCCAGACCGGTAAACCCTTCGTCGATCAGAATATCGGCCACGGCTTCATCCACATCCAGACGGGACATGAAGGTAGCGCGCAATTCTTCGCGCTCTTCGTCCTGACGGTTGCGGCTTTCTTCCGGTGTCATGATGTTGATCTGCCAGCCGGTCAGCTCCGATGCCAGACGCACGTTCTGACCACGCGAACCAATCGCCTTGGGCAGGTTTTCTTCGTCTACCACCACGTCCATGGCGTGCTTGTCTTCGTCCACCAAAATGGATTCGACGTGTGCCGGCGCCAGAGCACCGATCACAAACTCGGCCGGATCATCCGCCCACAACACGATATCGACCTGCTCACCGCCCAGCTCGTTGCGCACCGCAGTCACGCGCGAACCACGCATGCCCACGCAAGTACCGATAGGATCGATGCGCTTGTCATAAGCAATAACGGCGATCTTGGCGCGCACACCCGCATCACGGGCAGCGGCCTTGATTTCCAGCAGACCCTGTTCGATCTCGGGCACTTCGTTCTCGAACAGTTCTTTAATAAAGTCAGGCGCAGTACGCGACAGGATGACCTGCTGGCCACGTGCTGCGTAATCCACTTTCTGAACCCAGGCACGAACACGATCGCCCACGCGGATATTTTCCTTGGGGATCATTTCCGAACGAGGCAGACGTGCTTCGATCTTGCCCATTTCGATAATGGCATCGCCCTTATCCATGCGCTTGACCGTACCGGAAACAATGGTTTCACCACGCTCCAGGAAGTCGTTCAGAACCTGTTCGCGCTCGGCGTCGCGGATCTTTTGCAAAATGGCCTGTTTGGCCGCCTGGGCACCGATACGACCGAACTCGATAGGCTCGAGCGGCTCTTCGATGTAATCGTCCACTTGCAGCTCGGGATCGATTTCCTGGGCGTCCGACAACATTTCCTGTTTATCGGGCTCTTGCAGGCCGGCCTCATCAGGCACGACCAACCAGCGCCGGAACCCTTCATGGGCGCCAGTTTCCCTGTCGATTTCCACCCGGATATCGACATCTTCCTTGAAGCGCTTTTTCATGGCCGAAGCCAAAGCGCTTTCGAGCGCTGTGAACACGACATCACGCGCTACGGATTTTTCACGCGCCAGCGCATCGACCAGCAATAGAATTTCGCGACTCATCGCTTCTTACCCTTGAAATCAAGAACGGGATCCAATTTGGCACGATCCACCTGGTCATAGGTGAATTCGACCTGCGTCAGCTTGCCCGATGCTTCGTCCAGTTCCAGCCTAAAAACGGTATCCAGCGGAACACTAGCCGGTAGCGCCCCTTCAGGAGCGTGGAGCGTACCCACAAACACTTTCCGATTATCGAGTGCTTCGTGCAGGCGCACCTGCACCCGACTGCCCGCAAAACGCACGTAATCGCCAATGCGCAGCAAAGGGCGATCCACCCCCGGCGAGGTCACTTCCATGCGGTTGTAGTCCACGTTTTCCACTTCGAAAACGCGCGACAATTGTTTAGACACCCATTCGCAGTGTTCGATACGCACCCCTTCCGGGTGATCGATGATGATGCGTAACAAGCCTAGCGGCGCACGCTCCACGTCCACCAGTTCGTACTCGGTACCCGCCAGGGTCTCTTGTGCCAAAGCCAGAATGTCTGCCATAAAATCCAAAAAAAATGGGCTGTACGCCAGCCCATGGTCACCATGCACACTTGAGAGTCAAGCGGGCCCTGGTCTTGCGCATTGCCAACGTCAAATCGGGATAGTTGCAGGCGCAACCGAACCGGATGATCCACGCGGTCTTTACCTTGACTTTGCCTTGAAAGACCGCCCTATTCGCTGGCGCGCAGCATCAAAAAAGACCCAGCCGACACAAACGTCTCTGAGCCAAGTTCTATATTCTACCAGAAAACCGGAAAATACGTGCATTCACACGGCCTTACAGGCCCAAACCGCAGGGTTCGGGCCACAAACTCAAAGTCCGTGCGACTTGGCTTTACCGGCGCCCGCGTCCCAAGTGGGATTCATGGGCTGCCGAGCTGGCTGGCTGCCAGTCGTCATCACGACGGCTGACACGGCGCACCACCGTTGTTTTCTTCACAGACGCCCTGGGCGCTTGCCCGGCACCGGCGCGATCGGAAGCACCGCGACGGGTTGAAGGCGCACGTCCTTCCTGAGCACCGCGAGCGTGACCGCCACGGGCCTGATCACCACGACCTTGCTCACCACGCGCCTGATCGCCACGTGCTGGGCGGCGGCCATTATGCACACGGGCACCTTCCTGCGAACGCCCCTCGCGACCGCGACCTTCGTGTGTACGAGCCTCCGAAGAACGTCCTTCTGCCGAACGACCGCGCTGCTGCCCACGAGCACCCTGGCCGCTACGTGGAGCACCACGTCCGTGACCACCCTGTTCACGACGACCACCATCGGGATGACCGTTGGCCAGACCACCGCTGATGAACAAGGCGCCGCTGACGGATTCATTCACGCGCACATTGTTCGAGGAACGACCGCGACCAGCCACACGACCACCACGACCCATACGAGCACCGCTCAGACCATTGTGCTCCAGCGTCCCGAAACCGGGAGGCAAGGCGCTATCGTGAGACAGTGGCTGGCGTTCGCGACGCTGGTGCGGGCCTTCGTCATCCGACTCCTTCACCAGGCCCAGACGCAGCATGAATGCCATCACCACATCGGCATCCAGCTCTTCCCAGCGACCACGGCGCAGGTTTTTAGGCAGACCGACATCACCAAAACGGGTACGAATCAAACGGCTGACCGTCACACCCATGGCTTCAAACATGCGACGCACTTCACGGTTACGACCTTCGTGAATTGTGACGCGATACCAACGGTTGCTGCCCTCACCGCCCAAAAACTCGATCAAACCGAACTTGGCCACACCGTCTTCCAGCTGCACGCCATCACGCATGGACTGCATTTGCTCTTCGCTCAGCTCGCCCAAAACACGTACTGCGTATTCACGCTCGGCACCGTAGCGCGGATGCATCATGCGGTTGGCAATATCGCCCGATGTCGTGAAGATCAACAAACCTTCGGTGTTCAAATCCAGACGACCAACAGACAACCACTTGCCCACTTTCAGGGAAGGCAGGCGACCGAACACGGTGGCACGGCCCTCAGGGTCGTCGTGCGTAACAATTTCGCCAGCGGGCTTGTGGTACAGAATCACGCGCGGAGGGCGCTTGGTATTGGCCCGATTGATCAATTGACCATTAATACGCACCTTGTCGTCTGCACTGACACGTTGACCAATATGAGCAGGCTCGCCATTCACGGAAACACGGCCTGCAACAATCAGCTCTTCCATATCGCGGCGCGAACCGATACCGGCCTCGGCCAGCACCTTGTGCAATTTAGGCTGCACCAGCTCGCTGCCCATGTATTTACCCAGGCGCTGCGACAGACGATTTTGCTTGTCCAGATGGCTGAATGCGATGTCGTCATCTCCATCCAGAATCACAACTGGCGCGTCATCAGCCGGGTTCGAATAGCGAGCATCCTGCGCGCTGCCCTGGCGTTTGCCAGCACCACCGCGTGTATCTTGACGACGACCAGCCGGGGCGGGTTTGCGACGATTATTCTGTGGGCGAGCAGGACGGGCCTTGGCCTCACCAGGAGCGGCCGCCTGGGCCTCTTCATTCTGACGGGGAGCCGACTCTTGCGTGGCATCGCCACGACGGCGGCGAAACGGGGTGCGCAACTTGCGCCCCTGGCCTTTCGCGCGGGGATTCTTGGGGTCGGCCGCGCCAGAGGCGTCCGACATGGAGGCTGTGTTCGTCTCGTGCGAATCAGTCATTTTTAATCATTTACTCCAGAGTTTTTTATTTCATCCGGTGCCTGTATATCCGATAGGCCAGCCGTAGCCTGGGCCTCATCCACGGGGTCCGGTGTCGTATTCACTTCAGCTTGTTCAGTTTGTGGCCGCTCCGCCTCTGGAGCCGCCTCAAGCAAATCGTCCTGACTACCTGGCTCGGAATCCGGTTCGGACTCCAGCTCAAGCTGAGCAACAGAGGCCTGTAGCGGCTCCATGCTCACTTCCAAAGCAGCGTCTTGCTCTGCTTCTTGTTCTATTTCTTGCCCTGCTTCGGAACCCGTCCGCTGCGTTGCTGCAAAGGCAAACTCGTGCTCTGCGCCCTGCTCTGCCGCTTGCTCCTGGCTCTGACCCTGATGATCCTGGCCCAGATGGGCATCCCGCTCTTCGTCCTGCTTTTGATCCGGCTCCTTGCCCTGCTCCTGATCAGTCGATGCAGCCGCTTGCCCGTTTGGCAAGGACGCCAGCACATCCAGGGAATCCAGGGTTTCAACCGAAGGCAATTCATCCAAAGAACGCAGACCCAGATCGTTCAGAAACTGACGGGTCGTTCCCAGCAATGCCGGACGTCCGGGCGCATCACGATAGCCCAGCACTTCAATCCAGCCCCGATCTTCCAGGGTGCGCACAATTTGAGTCGATACGCTGACACCACGTATGTCCTCAATATCCCCACGGGTAACGGGTTGCCGCCAAGCAATAATCGCCAAGGTTTCCAGCACGGCCCGCGAATACTTGGGCGCGCGCTCCAGACTGAGGCGGGACAAAAACACTTGCATGGCCGGGCGACTTTGAAAGCGCCAACCCGAGGCGACCTGAACCAATTCCAGGCCACGCTCTTTCCAATCCAGTTGCAAGATAGCCAGATAACGGCGCAGATCATCCGCGCTCAGCGGCGGGGAGACAAACATCTTGCGCAACTCGGCGCTGTTCATGGGCTGCTGCGCACACAGCAAAGCCGTCTCCAGGACTCGGATTATTTCACTTTCAGTCACTGCTGGGAAGCCTCACTTTCTGGCGATACTTGCATAAAGCAAAAATTCCATGTTAATATTTATCTTTTCCGGCGCGGGGTGGAGCAGCATGGTAGCTCGTCGGGCTCATAACCCGAAGGTCGTAGGTTCAAATCCTGCCCCCGCAACCATCACCCGGAACTGCTTAGCAGAATCAAACAAGCCAGCCAATTCGCGCTGGCTTTTTTGTTGCCCGCTGTTTTGATCATCAATCTTGCGCGCAGCGCAGCCCATAGCCAGGGCACGCAGGCCAGCCATCAGCACCGCGGCAACAATCCCAGCCACAGCACGTATCCGAATCACCATCGCCGCCATCGGGCCTTGTACAGGGCCGGACGCGCACGCAAGCCCACCGCCCTGGCTCAAACCAGAAACAGCCGCTTTAAAAGCAATTAAAAATGTTGTGTAAGCACACATGCTGATGATGAGTATGTCCGCAAGCCCTATCGGACTGGATTTGAATTGGCGCTCCTGATTGGCGGAACGCGAAAACAGCACAACAACGTTTGGGGCAATAACTGATCGGGGCGACAGGTCTACATTGCCAAATGCCAACATCAAGGCACCAACAGACCACCGCAGGGGTTATCGATTGCCTAAACCTGAAGCAAAGCCAGAAACAGAGAAATTCGTTTTGCCGGGACATCCCGCCTAGTAGGGGAGCCGACTGCTATCAAAGCCAGATGCCAGCCATCAAGAACTGGTCGCTATACAGGGAGCCGCTTGCGCGTTTGAGCTTTTAGAAATGCCAATCCGGCTGAACCTGTAAGCACAGTCCGTATTACACCATTGCGACCAGCAAGACGCAAGAAAATTGAGGACCGTTTTATCCTGCCTTCATGCCCTTCCCGGCGACAATCCCCAAATATTAATGAAATAAACACGCCACACTATGTACATAATCAAAAATTATGTTATAGTTACTTTTCTGACGCGGGGTGGAGCAGCATGGTAGCTCGTCGGGCTCATAACCCGAAGGTCGTAGGTTCAAATCCTGCCCCCGCAACCAAATTTAAAAAAACCGTCGCTTATGTGGCGGTTTTTTTTCGTCCTGCTTCCCGGCGCTCACCCTACCAGGCTTTCCCACCGCCTGCGACAAAGCAAGCGGCACGCCCCGGACACGCCTTGCGCCCTAAGCCATAGCGTGTGTTGAACAGCACCCTCACTATCAATCGTAAAAGCCAGAAAAGCACTGCCAGCCCTGACAGCCAACAGCGCTTGGGGCCGATCAATTCGATGCGTCGGCCTTGCCAAGGCCAAACAACTTCAAGCCATAACGCAGGTGATCACGCAGCCAGACATAGGCAGAGGGGACTTCTTGCCCTGTATCGAACCTGGCTTTCACCTTCAGGCCGGACATCAATTTACGCATTTGATCCACAGACAAGCCAGACTCCAGGCGTGCTGCAGGCCAAGGCGGGTCCATGTTCATCTCCAGTGACAAACGTCCCTCGGGTGCGGGAAGTTGGGCGATGAAGGCCAGCAAGGCATTGCGACTATCCCGGTCAGCCACCGAGTCAGGCATCAGCTGCACGGAAGTACGGGCTGCCAACAAGGCCTTCTCGACGGCGGGACGCGGGTCCTCGTACATGCTCATGTTCAAGACCAATGCAGGCATGACCATGGTCTGGATCAGATTCTGATTATCCAGGTACAGATTCAGGCTTTTAAGCTCCACCTGCTCCAGCTCATCCGCGCCCAAGGAACGTCCTGCTGCCGATGGAATCTCGAATTGAGCCTGAACACGAACCTCACGCAGGTACTTGCTGCGCAGTCGGAGCTGCTCCACATCCAGTTGCGCCGAGGCCGAGTCCCACTTGTACTTAAGGGAAAAATCCATGGGCTTGGCTTGCAGGCGCATCACGTAGTCCTGCCCTGGCAAACGCCCTGTCAGAACGTAGATTCCGCTTACTCGTAGATCCATGGAATCAGGAATAGCTTGCTGCTCGGAAAGTTTTGCCAAACCCTCATCACGCAGGATCAGCTCATCAAAGGCCAGCAGCATCGATGAAAAGCCGGCCGACAACTGTCCGTTCTGAACCAGACATGCTCCATCCTGATCCAGCATCTGCAACTCATCGCCGAATTGCGGCTGCAAGACGACGTGATTACGCAAATACTCACAAGCAGGACCTGCTTGAGCCGAACTCGCCAGCACCATCACGGCACCCAGCGTCAACGCAATTTTCTTCATGAATTCCTCGTATTGGGCAAGCACAGGCGACAATGCCCAACAAGCCTTCCCTTTGCATGAAACGCTGGCTAGTATACAAAGCCGTCAGGGGCAATACCCTACCCCTGTTTCAAAATAGGCGCACTGAAGTCCCCCTTGCCATGGCCAGCACTGAACCCATCCAATTTTCACTTTGCACACAACTGAGTCAGCTCGACGCGGCACACTGGGACGCGCTCTCTGGCCATCACCTGCTGCTCAGCCATGCTTTTTTGACAGCTCTGGACGCCGCTGGCTGCGCCACGCCACAGACAGGCTGGTCGCCCCATTACCTGTTGATGCATCGTGGACAGAGGCTGTGTGGCGCCGTACCCCTGTATCTGAAGCATCACTCCCGGGGGGAGTATGTGTTTGATCAGGGCTGGGCTCAGGCCTATCACCGCCATGGGCTGGACTATTACCCCAAGCTCCTGTGCGCGATCCCCTTTACGCCTGTCAGCGGCCCTCGCCTGCTGGCTCGCTCCCAGGAAGATCGCGTGCTGCTGGCCCGACAACTGATCCAGCTGACACAGAGCAATCAGTTGTCCTCTGTGCATGTGCTGTTCCCGAATCCGGACGACAGGCAGGCTCTGGAGCAAGCAGGTTTCATGATTCGCCATGATGTGCAGTTTCACTGGCAGAACCAGGACTACGGCAACTACGAGGACTTTCTGGCCTCCCTGACCCAGCAAAAGCGCAAAAAAATGCGACAGGACAGCCGCAAGGTCTACGAACAGGGCCTGTCCTTTGAACACAAGCAAGGCCAGGACATTAGCGAGCAGAACCTGGACTACTTCTACCAGTGCTACGCCAACACCTATCAGGAGCGTGGACAACGCCCTTATTTGAATCGGGATTTCTTTGCGCGCCTGCACGCGCAGTTACCCGAATCCCTGGTGCTGATTCTGGCGCAGCAAGATGGACAAGACGTGGCCTGCGCCCTGTCGCTACGGGACGGGCACACACTTTATGGACGTTACTGGGGCTGTACTCGATACGTACCTGGCCTGCATTTCGAGACCTGCTACAACCAGGCGATTCAGTTCTGCATTGCGCAGCAACTGCGTTTCTTTGAAGGCGGCGCTCAAGGGGAGCACAAGCTCTCGCGCGGCTTGCTGCCCACTCCCACCAGCTCGGCGCACTGGATTGCAGACCCGCGCTTTGCCCACGCCATTGAAGAGTTCCTGCATGAAGAAGCGGGCCATGTGGCCCGCTATCAGGAAGCACTCAGCAGCCATACCCCGTTTAAAACGCTGGCAGGCTAAAAATCAGTCTTTCTTGTCTTTGCCTGGTGGCGCAAAGGGAAAGACCGAAAACATTTGCCGGGTCTGATCCTGCATCTGGTCCTGCATTTGCACGAACAGATTCTTGCTTTGATCGATATAGCTGTTCATGACGGTTTGCATCACAGGCGCCTGTATGCTCATGAATTGTGCCCAGGCCTCGGGGCCGAACTGTCCACCATACACGCCCTTGGACTGTTCGGTCATGCGCTCCTGAATCTCCATGAAGGCCTGAATGTTCTTTTCCAGATACGAGCCCATCACCCCCTGCATGGCATTGCCATAAAAGCGGATGATCTGCATCAGCACCGGAGTGGAGAACATGGGGATACCCCCGCTTTCTTCCTCAAGAATGATCTGCAACAGAATACTGCGCGTCAGGTCCTCGCCGCTTTTGGCATCGACGACCGCGAACTCCTCTCCTGACAGGACCAGTTGCTTGACATCAACCATGGTGATGTAAGCGCTGGCCTGCGTGTCGTACAAGCGACGATTGGGGTATTTCTTGATGAGTCGAGGGGATCCCATGCTGGTGCTTACTTCCTAATCAATAAAACAAAAACACGCGCTATGCACTGCAACAAGCCTTAGCTCATGTGCAAGCCACCGTTCAGGGAGAAATCCGCACCCGTGGCAAAACCGGAATCACCCGAAGCCAGCCAGGCCACCATGGAGCCAATTTCATCCGGCGTACCCAAACGGCCCACTGGAATGGTCGCCACGATTTTCTCCAGAACATCGGGGCGAATCGCACGCACCATGTCCGTACCAATATAACCGGGGGAAATAGTATTGACCGTCACCCCCTTATTGGCAACCTCCTGGGCCAGGGCCATGGTAAAGCCGTGAATCCCGGCTTTGGCCGTGGAGTAGTTGGTCTGGCCAAACTGTCCTTTTTGCCCGTTCACCGAACTGATGTTGATGATACGGCCCCACTGACGCTCTACCATGCCATCAATGACTTGCTTGGTCACGTTGAACAAGCTGTTCAGGTTGGTGTCGATCACCGCACGCCAATCTTCCTGGCTCATTTTACGGAAGGTGCCGTCGCGTGTAATCCCGGCATTATTGACCAGCACGTCCACACGACCAAAATCGGCAAATACCTTTTTAAAGGTCTCAACGGTCGAGTCCCAGTCTGCTACGTTGCCCACCGAAGCATGAAATGTGTAGCCCAGCTCGGCCTGCTCGCCCAACCATTTCTGAAAATCACGGTTGGGGCCGCAGCCGGCAATAACGGTAAAACCGTCTTTGGCCAGGCGCTGACAAATGACTGTCCCTATCCCTCCCATACCACCAGTTACGTAAGCTACTTTGCTGCTCATATACATCTCCTGAAAGGGGTGACAAAGCTCGATCCCTTTGCCGGCCCGGGCAATGTAAAGCCTGACATCGGGATAAAGGAAGCAGGCCGATTACCCTGCTCCCGAAACCTGAAAAATTGAAGAATTAACTGGCGCGTACTTTGACGTAACTGCCGGGCGCCTCTTCCAGAACGGGATAACGCGCATGGCCCAGGCGACGTTTTGCACGACGTCGCGAGCCCGACAAGGGCGCAATCCAGGCAATCCAGTCTGTCCACCAGCTGCCGGGTACGGACTGGGCTCGCTCCATATACTGCTGGGCATCCAGCGTGGCGACCGGCTCGCCATCTTGCAGCACCCAGTAATTGCGGCGCTGCTTGGCAGGCGGGTTAATGACACCTGCGATATGGCCCGAGGCTCCCAGCACAAAGCGATGCTGGGCCGCAGGCAAGGCCTGCAAGGACGCGTAGGCCGACTGCCAGGGCACGATATGGTCTTCTTTGGAGCCATACAGGTACACAGGCAAATCCAGTTGGCTCAAATCCGCGCGGTGCGCCCCCACGGGGACACCACCCTTCTGAACCAGCCTGTTTTCCAGATAGGTATTGCGCAAATACCAGGTAAAGAAAGGACCGGGCAAATGGGTGCCGTCGGAATTCCAGTACAGCAAGTCAAAAGCAGGTGGCTTTTTACCTTGCAAGTAGTTGCTGTTCACATAGTTCCAAACTAGCTCGGCGGGACGCAGGAAAGAAAAGGTACTGGCCAGCTCGCGAGCATTGAGCAAACCACCCTGCCCCAACTGCCACTCCCGAAACGCGACCTGTGCCTCGTCAATAAAGACGTTCAACATGCCCACGTCGGTAAAGTCCAGCATGGTGGTCAGCAAGGTCATGGAAGCGGCCGGGTCCTGGCCTTTATCGCGTGCCAGTGCCAAGGCACTGGCCAGCAAGGTGCCACCAATGCAAAAGCCCAGCGTGTTGATTTTCTCCTGTCCCGACAGCTCTTGGCTGACGTGAATCGCCTCCAGCACGCCTTGCTCCAGATAATCCTGCCAGCTCAGGGCATGAATATGGGCCGCGTCGTTAGGCTGGGGATTTCGCCAGGACATCAGGTACACCGTCAGCCCCTGATCGAGGGCATGACGCACAAAAGAATTCTCGGGCTGCAAGTCCAGAATGTAGAACTTGTTGATGCACGGGGGCACGATCAGCAAGGGCACGGCATGCACCATGCTGGTGGTGGGTGCGTACTGAATCAACTGAAAAATATCGTTCTGGAACACCACGGCACCCGAGGTGGTGCCCACGTTTTGCCCCAACTGAAACTGGCTTTCATCCGTTTGGGTCATGCGCCCTTTCTGCCAGTCGTCCATAAAATTGGCCATGCCTTCCAGCACAGACTGGCCGCCCGTCTCCATCATGGTTTGCAGGGCCTGGGGGTTGAGCATCAGATAGTTGCTGGGCGACATGGCCTCAGCCCACTGCATCATGGAAAAGCTCAGGCGCTCGCGCTGTGCGGCGTCCAGCTCCATCAGGTCCAGCATCTCGTTCATGGCCTGAACGCCAAGCTGCCAGACATGGGCATTGAACGAGGCGGTAGGATTGCTCTGCCAGGCGGCATCCGCAAAACGGCGATCCTGTGGGGGTGGCAAGGCGCCGCGTTGGGCCTGGTCCCACAGATCCTGCCACTGCTGCATGTAACGAGCCTGAAGTTCAGCACAGCGGGTGGCATCCATCGGTTTGCCAAAACCTTGAAAAGCACTGTTGTTACTCGACATCTGCCACCTGTAAACGAATTGCAAATACGCTTAGAGCATGACGTTCGTAACAAAAGCAGTCAATTGGGGTAATTAATTAGGCTGGCACGCCAATAGACGGAATTAAAGATTCCATATCGTATTCAATACGATCAAAAAACCGTTAAAGCGGGTTCAAGCGAGCAATGGTGGCCTGTCGGCCCGTCAAGGACGAGCGCCGGTAGGAATAAAACAATTCATTGTCTTGAAACGTGCACAAGCCACTTAAATGCACGGTCATTTTGCCGAGGCTCAATTTTTCCAATCGATGGCGTGCAATACCCGGCAAATCCGCCTGCCATTTTCCAGGGCGCTTTCCCTGAGAAAAAAAGGCGGCCAATTCAGGCTCGTCCAGGACATAGGCATCAAAGACCTCCTGCCCGACTTCGAAGTGCTCCTGACTGATCGCCGGCCCAATCCAGGCTTGCCAGGACTGGGCTTGAGGACAACGAGCAGTCATCGCCTGCCAGGTACGCTCCAGGACTCCGGCTTGCAAACCACGCCAACCAGCATGGGCCACGCCCAGCACCTGGGCCTGCTCGTCCCATATCACCACCGGCAAGCAATCCGCCGTCAGAATGGCCAGGGTGCGATCCCGACGTGTGGTGATAGCGGCATCAAACTGTCTGGGTACGGCAGGCAGGATGCCCTGATCCGCATCCAGTACCTCTGTGCCGTGTACCTGTGCCAGCCAGACCGGCTCCGAACCCAGGAAGTCTACAAGCCGCTGCCGATTGACCTGCACTCGCTCCGGATCGTCGCCAGTATTCAGGCCCAGGTTCAGGCTATCGCGCTCGTCCTGACTGACGCCGCCTGCCCGCGTTGTACAGAAATAAAGCAGCCCCGCTTGTTCGGGGCCGCTAACAGTAGCAATCAGCTTTGAGTGTGCCATTCAATCGTCTCTGCAACAGATTGATAATCAGACGGTGGCTCCGCCGAGAAGCTGCGGCGCTCGCCCGTATCGGGATCCTCAAACTCCAGCACATGGGCATGCAGCATCTGGCGCTGCGCCCCCGCGACAACGCGACCACCATATAAGGTATCGGCCAGCAAGGGATGCTTGATCGAACTCAGGTGGACACGAATCTGGTGGGTACGCCCTGTCTCCAGGCGGCAAGCCACCTCGGTCACGGCTTCCTCGCCCGCATAACCCTGACGCAACATTTGATAATGCGTTACAGCATGCTTGGGGGCAACCGACGGCCCAGTACTCATGCGCACGGGCACGCGCAAATCGCGTCCAATCGGCTCATCGACCGAGCCCTGGCCCGGCAAGACACCATGGACCAACGCCAGATATTGGCGTCCCATGCTACGCTCTTGCAGTTGTCGGACAAAGTGAGTTTGTGCGACTTCTGTGCGAGCCACCACCAGCAAGCCGGAAGTGTCTTTGTCCAGCCGGTGTACAACACCGGCACGGGGTACCTGACGCAGATTGGGGAAGCGAAACAGCAAACCATTGAGCAAGGTGCCACGCCAGTTACCCGCGCCCGGATGCGTGACCAGACCCACTGGCTTGTTAACCACCAGCCAGGAGTCGCTTTGAGCCACAATCTCGAAGTCCACGTCATCAGGTTCGAAGGCCATGTCTTCTGGGGCCTGTTGTTCCCAGACCAGCACGGTATCACCGGGGTAAACCGTATGCTTGACCTTGACGGCCTGGCCGTTGACGAGAACATGCCCACTCTCGACCCAGGACTGTAGACGGCTGCGCGAATGCTGTGGCAGTAAACGCGCTAACGTCTTGTCCAGACGATCGGGAGACGCAGTGATGGGAAGGATAAAACGCAGTGCGTCGGAAGAAACAACACTATCTTTTTCAGTATCTGTGTCAGGCATGGCGACAAATCATATAATTGAGCAGCAATGCTAACACCAAGGACGCTTTTGTGACTCGCCTGAACCTGAACTTGCCACGCATTCGTGGTACCAAGCTGGCCCACGTAGCCGCATTAATGCTGGCTGCCACTTTGCTTGCTGGCTGCGGCACTACCAAAAAAGAAGTTGACCCCACCTCGGGTTGGACCGCCGAGCGCCTGTATAAAGACGCCCGTGAAGAAATGTCCGCCGGCAACTGGAAAGACGCGCGTACCCGCCTGGAAGCCGTCGAGTCCCGCTACCCCTTTGGCACTTACGCACAGCAATCGCTGATCGACCAAGCCTATATCAACTGGAAAGACGAGGAGCCTGCCAAAGCCTTGGCCGCTATCGACCGCTTCCAGAAGCAATACCCCAGTCACCCCGGTACCGACTACATGTTGTACCTGAAAGGGCTGATCTCCTTTACGCCTCCTAGCGCTGCCCTGTCCAACATTACCCAACAGGACCCCAGCGAGCGTGACCCCAAAGGTCTGCGCGAATCCTACGAAGCCTTTAATGATCTGCTGCAACGCTACCCCAATAGCCGTTACGCGCCAGATGCCGCCAAGCGCTTGACCTGGCTGGTCAGCACTATCGCCCAGAACGAAGTGCACGTGGCCGAGTACTACTACAAGCGCGGCGCTTACGTGGCTGCCGTCAACCGTGCGCAAACCGTGATTACGGACTTCAAGGGCGTGCCTATTGCTGAACGCGCGCTGTACTTGATGTACCTGTCCTACGACAAGATGGGTCAAACCGAGCTGCGTGACACCACCAAACGCGTGATGGACGAGAACTTCCCGGACTCCACTTATTTCAAGGATGGTCTGGACGCCAAGGTGAACTACTGGAACCCGATCAACTGGTTCTAAACCTTGAAGCAAAGCAGCGAAAAATACGGACTGCTTTTGTGAAGCAAACATAAAGCGCTTCACAGAAAGCAGCCCAAAAAAAGGGCCGAATCCCATCCCGGATTCGGCCCTTTTAGTTTTCCAGCGTCAAACTGATGTTCCTTGCCAGCTCGTTCTGCCCTGCTCCACATAGCAAAGACGACCTGTCAGGTAACTTCTTCCCCTGTGGTCGCCCAAGCACGCCTATCCTCACTGCCTGCAGAGCATCCAGCTATCACCCCACTTTCTTGGCATTATCCTTTTGCACGCTATACATACGCTCTGCAAAAGCCTTGGCCTTGGCCGGGTCCAGAGGCTGACCGCCCAGAATCTTCATGGTGTCGTCCAGATAAACCATCCGGTCTTCCAGCTCTTCCTGCAGGCCAATCAGGTAATAGCCAATCTGACAAAAGTACGTCGTCCGGGCTCGGGTCTGGGCTTCGATCTCTTCCAGACCCATACGCTGAAAAAAGTTGGCCAAGGCATTCATGCAGGCCTTGTCCGCCCGCGCGACGGCCTGACGCACCCGCTCGGAGCGCCTGGCCCAATCACGCATAGCCATATCCAGACCCGGTTCAAAACGGGACACGTCCAGCCAGGTGGAGAACAGGGACAACATGCCATCTTGCAGATTGTCCACATTCTCCAGCGCCAGCATGGTGGAGCGCATGTTCTTTTGCTCCCAGAAACCGACCAGCCCATCGAGCAAGTCGTCCCTGTCCTTGAAATGCCAATAAAAGCTGCCCCGCGTGACGGCCATAACTTGCGCCAGCCGGGTGATGCGCACCGCTTCCACGCCTTCCTGCATAAACAGGCGAATGGCAGCCTCCAGCCAATCCGCCCGCGTCAAATGCACATTGGGCTCGGTCAGTGCCCCAGCCTGGGCCACGCGTTCAATCAGTTCCTTATCGCTCATATCGCCTGCTTGTAGAGTCGCTTTAGTCGCCAAAGTATACCGGCGCTCCTCTTATAACAGGCCCAGCATTCGTGGAAACGCCAAGGAAACGGCGGGCACGAAGGTGGTGATCAATTGAATCGGAATGGCCACAAACACAATCATGGCGATGGCCGGGCCAAAGGAGCGATGTACCGCGACTTTGCTGATGCGGCAGGACATATACAACACAGGTGCCATCGGCGGGCTGTTGGAACCCACAATCACCGCACACGCCACAATTGCGGCGAACTGCACCGGACTGACATCGGCCACGCCCACCAAAGGCAACAGCAAGGGAGCCACCACCACGGTCAAAGACACATCATCAATAATCATGCCCACCAGAATCAGGAACACATTGACCATCAGGAGAATGCCGATGGGGCTGTCCACCAGACCCGTTACAAAGGTGGTCAGGTCCTGCGGCACACCCTGGGCGACCAGAATGCGGCCAATCAGGAAAGAGAACAACAAGATCAGGATGACCGTCCCCGTGGTCTCTGCCGTGCGCACAAAGCTGTCGCACAACTTGCGCATGCTCAGCTCGCGGTACACAAAGCAGCCAATACCGATGACCAGCACAACCGCGACTGCCGCCGCTTCTGTAGGCGTGAAGATACCGCCGTAAATCCCGCCCAGAATCAAGGCAGGAATACACAGGGCAGGAATGGCATAGAACAAGGTCTTGAGCGAGGAACGCCCCTTGGCCTCATCAGCAGGTTGAGCAGGCGACTCCTTGAACCAGCGCCCCGCCACGACGTAATTGAACAGAATCAGGCCAGCCATCAAGAGCAAGCCCGGTCCAATCGTCGCCGCAAAGCAGGCCACCACGGATTGCTGTGTCACCACGGCAAACAAGATCATGGTGATGGAGGGCGGGATCAGAATCCCCAGCAAAGAAGAAATCCCCAGCAGGGCTGCCGAATACTGGCGCGGATAACCGCGCTGCTCCATGGGGTCGACCAGAATGGTGCCAATGGACGCCACCGCCGCCGAGGCCGTACCCGAAATCGCCCCGAACACTCCGGAGGCCAGAACCATGCTGGCCCCCATGCCACCGCGGCGATTCTTGACCAGCATCTCGGCAAAGCCCACCAAACGGTGCGCAATGCCGCCGGCCTGCATCAGATAACCCGCCATGATGAACAAGGGCAAGGCTAGCAAAACCAGGGAGTTCAAGGAACGGAAACCTTGCAGCATCAAGGTGTTCAGGTTGACGTCATACACCAGCGTCAACATCAGCAAGGTACCGGCAAAAGACCAGGCTACCGGCACCCCAACACCCAGCAGGAACAGCAGCAAGAGAACAGAAAATCCAGCATGCATAATCAATGGCCTCCCTGGCGCAAGGCCATCAAAGACTGATAAACATCGCGCAAGGCATACAACAGGCTACCGACTGCGTTCAGGCCAATTGCAGACTGAGGTACCCAGACAGGAATCCCCAGCTCCGCCATGGTGGTCGAGAACCGGGAACCCCACATGAACATGCGCAAGGTCCAATAAGCAAAGGCCACCACAATAATCAGCACCAGCACCGACACAAAGAAACGGTGAATGGCGCGCGCCCGTGGAGTCTTCAAACGATGGGACAGGTAATCCACCACCAGATGCTGCCGGGACTGGCTGGCAATCAGCGCCCCCGTCATGTACAGCCAAATTGCGGCCACCATCACAATGGTATGCACACCGGTTGCCGGCCAGTTCAGGTAATAACGTGCAGCCACCACGTAGGCCAAACCTGCCGCCACCACAATGCTGGACACAATGGCCAGCCATTCCAGGGCGATCAGGGTCGGCCCGCGCTTGATCGGGATGTCCTCACTCACATTCATACTCCCTTGATCCAAAGTGCTCACTTCAGAGCCGAGGCGTTTTTCTCGATATGGGCCATGATGCTGTCGCCTACTTCGGCGTGCATGGAGGGCCACACCTTGGAGCGAACATGCGTACCCAAAGCCGCCAACTGATCCTTGTCGAGTTCAACGTAGTTTTTACCCAGCGCCTTCCACTTCTCCACAATGGCCGCGTCGGCCACCTGAGCCTTGGCAAACTGCTCTTGCATGATGGTGATGGCCGAGGTCTGGATCACTTCCTGCTGCTCGGGCTTCAAGGCTTCCCAGGCTTCCAGATTCATGGACAACACGCCGGTAATGAACTGTTGCTTGCTGCGCACGTAGTAATCCAGCGTGTCGCGGAAGTATTCGTAGTCGTAATAAATGACGTTGGCCGCATCGCCATCCACCACGCCGGTCTGAATTGAAGTAAACACTTCCCCCCAGTCAATGACCGCTGTCTGATAGCCCATGGCTTGCACGGACTGCTGCATCATGGAAATCGGGGGCACCCGTACCTTGATGTTCCTGGCGTCCTCCACCGTCACCGCATGCTTGCCCTTGGTGGCGACGCCATTAAAGCCTTCAGGCCAGGCACCAAAGAACTTCAAACCGTTCTCTTTGTAGATACCGTCCAGCGTCTCATTCAACCAGCCACCGGGCTGGTAAGCGGCCAAGGCCTCTTCCCAAGTGGTGAACATATAGGGTGTGTAGATCACCGCAATGCGCTTGTCGTAGGAAGTCATGGGCCAGTTCAACATCAACTGCACATCACCGGCCACGTGCTGATCAAACACCTCTTCCTGACCACCCAACTGGTTCTGATAAAAAACGCGGGGCGACACGGCGCCTTGCGTGCCTTCTTTGATCATCGCGGCCCACTTCTCGATGGCATCACCGCTAGGCGAACCTTGCGCGCCCGAGTCCGTTGCAATGCGCATGGTTTGTGCGGACACGGTGGCCGCGCTCAGGCTGAACATTACCGTCAGCAAAGTCTTGCTCAAAAGCTTCATAACTCCTCCTGGGTATTTCTTTTAAATTTATTGTTCAAACGTCGGGTATCAGGCTTCCGCTCGGTGCCGCCACAGTTCCCAGCCCAAACGGGCCCGGACACCCACATCCAGAAACGGCCGTGGTGGCAAGGCATCGGGTTGTCCCAAGGCCTGCATATCGGCAATCAAGGGATTGTCCACACCGCAAGCCAGATCCGCGACCAACATGCCGGAGATCGTGCCCTTGGTCAGCCCCACCCCGTTCTGACACACCGCGGAATACACATGCGGGGCCACCTGACCAAAGCCGGGCGAGCCATTACGGGACAGGCAGATAAAGCCCGTCCAGGTGTGCTCCATTTCCACGTTCTTCAAATTCGGGAAACGCTCGTCAAACAGGGTTTTGTGCTCGATGCGCACGCGGCGACGGCTCTCGTCATCGCTACGCAAATTGGGGGCGTACGTCATGTGCTGACGAATCAGAATGCGCTGGTCATTGGTGCGACGCATGGTAATGCCCACAAACGCGTTGGCGGGCGTCAAACCCCAGCTGGGCAAACCACCCAATTCGCGCTGTTCGCTTTCCGTCAGGCAACGGGTCAAGCTGGCATGAGCCGCCATCGGCATCAGCTTGCCGCTATAAAAACCGAACTGCTCCGCAAAGACGTTTACGGCCAGAATCATCTTGCCTGCACGAACCTTGCCACCGGGGGTTTCCAGCGTGACGCCATCGCCTTGCTGCAAGGACAGCACGGGCGTTTTTTCGTAAACGGTGACGTTGGGAGGCATATTGTCGGCCAGACCACGCGACAGACCCGCCGGGTTCAGCAACACGGTACCGGGGGTATAAATGCCTGTGCGGAAATGCTTGAACCCCAGCTTGTCGTGCAAGGCCTTACCATCCAGCCACTCATGCGGTTCCTTCAAGGACTCCAGCACCTGCAGCGTAGGCTTCAAGGTTGTGCGTACGCCTTCCTCGGAAACCGCAGCGTGGAATTTCCCGATGGGGCTCCAGTCGCACTCGATACCGTAACGCTCAACCTGGGTTCTTAGATAAGCAATCGCCGTACGCGCAAGGCGCACATGCGAGCGGGCGGCGTCCAGTTCGCCCATGGAACTGCCGACGTTATGAGGGCTATCAATCGCAAAGCCGGAGTTTCGGCCTTGAGCGCCCTCGCCCACCAGATCGGCCTCCAGCACCACGATGCTGTCACCGGGGCGGTTCTCTGCCAGGCGACGGGCAGCGGCCAAACCGGCCAGGCCACCGCCGACAATCACCCAATCAGCCTGCACGTCTTTGGCCAAAGCGGGTTTGGGCGTACGGGGAGCCAGGAGCCGACTCCACCCATTGGTCTTGTCGTTCTCAGGCAGACGCGTAATTTTCTTGATGCTCATGCCGCCGTCCGTGCGCTGGCCCAGTTGCTGGGATGCAGGCAGTAGTGGATCAGGGCAGACTCTGCTTCGTAGATCAAAGGCGTGCCTGCGGGCAACCACACACAATCACGTGGACCGGCTTCCAGAATGCCCTGCGGCGTATGAATGCGCATGCTGCCCTCGATCACCGTCACGACCTCGTCGTACAACACGGTCCATTCAATGCGAGCCTGATTCAAGCGCGCATACCCCGCCCCCAAAGGCGTCCCATCCTCCTCACCCACGATTTCCGCCAACTGCGCCATCTCCGGTTTTTCCTGTCTGGGCTGGAAGACCAAATCGTCAAAACGCATTACTCGCGGCAAAGTTTTTTCTGTTGTCATGTGAATCACCAAACACAAGTGGTTTTAGAACATACATAGTTGTATGTTGTGATGGTAATGAGCCGAATTTGACGCGTCAATGCGTGAAGAGATGGGGATTACCCTGCGTTCCAGGCGGGAGAGCTTTATATTTAAATAATTAAATTAGCCTTGTGACGGGCTCTGCAAGCAGGGAGCTTCGTAGCGCTTTGGGCTGTTTTTAGCAGGCTTATTGATAAGAAAAATAGCGCATGACAGTGGCGACTATTCAACAAGCAGTCGCTAAGACGCAGGAATGAAATGGAGTTCTTCAGCCACAGCCAGAAAGCACGGAAGATGGCGAGACTCCATCTGCGCACATTCCTTCGCAAAGCCTATCTACGCCTGTTTTCTGCGCAACGCTTCTTCCAGCTTTTCACGCCCTTCTCCCATCAGCCAAGAACGCAGCGAGACAAGTTCAGGATTTATCTCTCGCATCAGGCCGAGGTCCACCTGTTCTGCAAGAGGGCCATCCTCCAGACTTGACGCCATATGTCCCAAATCGGCGTTGGCAGCTAATACTTCATCAGGGAATCGGGCATAAGTGATAGAGCGACCTGCGGCTTCAGAAAAGGCGGCCTCCAGCTCCTGGCCGGTCACGCGATCACTGGCGATCTTCAAGCTCATTCCGGCAAAGCGCGCCCTGTCCGCAAACAGGGCGGCAACGATTCTCCCGATGTCTTGCACGACAGTAAGTTGGATCGAATGATCACGGTGTATCAGGGACACCAGCCGTCCCTCCTCCAGGCCTAAGCCTGGACGTACAAGCATCTCCATGAAGATCATGGGACGGATGATGGTTGCAGTCAGCGGCAGTTCGCGAATATGTGCCTCAATACGAGGCTTGGCATCAAAGCGCGCAACACCTGTCAGTTTGTCCCCAGCGCTAGCCCCCGAGGAATAGATGAAATGCTCGACGCCATTTTTTGCCGCCAGATCAGCAAGGCGTGTGCCATAACAAACCTCCTCTTCTGCTGATAGGTTCGCAGGCATCACGCTGAATACGCCATACACATCGTTCATGGCCGACGCGATAAGATTGGCATCGTCCAATGACCCTTGCACGATTTCGGCGCCTGCTTCCCGCAGAGCGATTGAAGCCGGTTTGGATGGAGATTGCACAAAGGCGCGGACAGGCCAGTGAGCCTCCAGAAGTGCTTTGGCCACCGATCCGCCTTGCCGGCCTGTGGCTCCGAAAACCAGAATGGGACGAGGTGCTTTGTTCATGATTCAGCTCGAAAAAAAAAGAGAATGTCGTATTCTTTCCTCGATATCTGAATTGCGGAAGACGGCACTTTTTTGAACCTCAGGCACAAAAATGAAACCCATAGATCCAGCAGAGTCGGATTCTCTCAAGGAGAAGCCCAACAGCGACTCATCCTTCCAGCCGATTCCCTTGAATGGAATCTGCACGCGACTCGGTGACAAATGGACCGTGCAGGTCATCTGGCGCCTTGCCATCGCGGGTGATCGTCGACTGCGATTTTCCGAAATCAAGCGTGAGGTAGAAGGAATCACACAGCGCATGCTGACGCTGACACTCAGAAACCTGGAACGAGATGGCTTGATAGAACGCCATTATTTTCCCGAGGTACCTCCACGTGTGGAGTACGAACTGACGGAGATGGGGAAAAACATGCTCGATGCGCTGAAAGGCATCAATGTGTGGGTCAGAGAGAACCTTCCGTGTATACAGGAATCACGTCAAACGTACGATGCCAAAAACCCTTGATATAGAGTTACTGAATCACAAGACCATGAATCATGAACAAGCAGAAACACGGGTACTAGAAGCTATTCCTGTACTGGCAAAGGATCAAAGTATTGAAGAGTGCATCGCTCAACTGCAAGCCAGCGGCCTGTCTGAAGTCCGTGCGACCAAGCTTTGCGTGATGATTCCCGAAGCCTTCGGGCTGGCACTGGCCTGGCGCCTGGGTGCAGCACTGCCTGATGAAGAGCAGATGTTTGATGTGCGCAATCGCGCAGGCGAGACGGTTCAAGTCCCCATGCTGGGCCAGCATGTGTTTTCCGTGGCGCTGGCAATGGCGGTTGCGGTGCTCAAAAAAGGCTGGTTTACGCCTATCACTCGGGAAGCGTTTGAGGTAGTCAGCAATCGCAGTGCCGTCATGACCATTCTTCAGCAGGTAGAGGACAGTCTGGAAGGCGCTGGCACACCCAGCCTGTTCTTATGGGGCTTGGTGGCAGAGGACATCGTCGCAGACGAGTCCTTGCCCTCGCTTTAATAGACAAAATACGCTCAAGCCTGCTCCGAGCTGTCGTTCAGCTCCACATCACTGACCTGAGCGCTCTGCCGCCTGGCTTTCTGCTCCCGCAGAAACGCCAAGGCACGAGCAGGATCACGGGTACGGGCAAAGGGTGGCAAACCCCGCCACAGCAATTTGCCGTAGGGTTTCTCGACAATACGGGTGTCGCCCACCATCAGCACGCCCCAGTCACGCTCGGTACGGATCAGACGCCCTGCCCCTTGTTTCAAGGCAATGGCGGCTTCGGGCAGTTGGTATTCCATGAAGGGATTACCGCCCCTGTCCTTACACTCTTTGATACGGGCTTCTAACACCGGATCATCGGGTGGTGCAAAGGGCAGCTTGTCGATAGCAACCAGCGTCAAGGCGTCACCGGGCAGGTCAATCCCTTCCCAGAAGCTGGCACTACCCACCAGCACTGCATTGCCACGCGCACGGAACTCGTCCAGCAGGACCTGCCGTGAACGCTCCCCTTGGCGCAGCACATTGCGCTCTATGTCTTCCCGATCAAATCGGTCCCGCAGCATATCGGCAATCCGCTCTACCGAGCGCAAGGTGGTACAGAGCACCAGCACACCGCCCTGACCGGCCTTGATCAGCGGAATGAGTGCATCCACGAAAGCCTGGTTGAAGTTCGGATGACTAGGAAGCGGCAAGGTGCTGGGCACATAGAACAGCGCCTGATTCGGGTAATCGAAAGGCGAAGCCCAGGCTTCGGTGCGCGCATCGAACAAGCCCAGCTGTCGTTTGAAGTGGTTGAAATCCCCATGCACCGACAAGGTGGCCGAAGTCAGCACCCAGGACTGCTCCTTGCCTCTGTAGCGCGAGAAAATCTTGGCCACCGACAAAGGCGCACTGTGCAGGCGCAGATAGTGCTGGCCGCTTTCTACCCAACGCACAAACTCGTCGGGTTGGTCTTCATCTTTTTCACTTTCGGGCAGATAGGCGTGGCGGCCCTGACGGTCCGGCTGGCTCCATTGGAACAAGCGCGCACGCAATTCCAAGGCACTTTTATGTGCCGCCGCCAGATCTGGATGGCGTTCAGCCACCATGGCCAGCATCTTGATGACCTTGTCGAAGGTCTCCAGCAAATTCTCCAGCGCTTCATCAAAAAGCTCGGGCTCGGGCAAGGCCTGGAAAGTGGCACGACCACCTTGAGCCGCCAGCGACGCGGTACGCAAATGCAAATCCCGAGCCGCCTGCTCCAGCTTGCGGGCAACCTGACTCCAGTCCACGGTCTCGCGCGCCTGCGCCAGACCCGCCGCTTCGATCTGCCGACACAAATCCGTCAATTGATACAAGGACACGCTGCTACCCAGAAAGCGGGTGGCCACGTCGGGCAATTGGTGCGCTTCGTCAAACACCACCAGATCCACGCTGGGCAGCAAATCCGTCACGCCCTCTTCGCGCAAGGCCAAATCGGCCATGAACAAGGCATGGTTAACCACCACCACATCAGCATCCTGAGCATGCCGACGTGCTTTCATCACAAAGCAGTCGCGCACAAAGGGACAATCCTGCCCCAGGCAGTTATCCCGTGTGGAAGTGACTCGGTGCCAGATATCGGCGTCCTCGGGGACTTCGGCCAGCTCGCCCTTGTCACCGCTACGGCTGCGCTCGGTAAAAAGCTGGATGGCACGCAGATAAGCAATTTCCGCACGGGACTTCAGGGCACGGTCATCCTGCCCCAATCGCTCCAGATGGTAATGACAGACGTAGTTGCTGCGCCCCTTGAGCAAGGCCACATCCACTGGCAAGGCCAGCGCTTTACGCAGGTGGGGAATATCCCGACGGAACAATTGATCCTGCAAGGTACGCGTTCCGGTGGAAATCAGCGCTTTGCCCCCTTGCATGAACACGGGCACCAGATAGGCCCAGGTCTTGCCCGTGCCTGTGCCCGCCTCGGCAATCAATACGCCGGACTCGGCGACCGTCTCGCTGATGGCTTGGGCCAGCTCCAGCTGAGCCTGCCGCGGACGATAGTGCGGGACAGACTCTGCCAGTGGGCCTTGGGGAGAAAAGATATCGGAATAATCCTGCAACAACATGGGGCAAAACCGCTCAGGGAGAGGTGACGAATGACAGAACTGTCTACAATCACAGTGGAATACATACAAGATGATACCTGCCAATTCTGGGTCGCTGCCGGTCTTTATGGCAAAATGCGGCGCTTGCAGACCCTTTTACAACGATGGACCCATAACTGAAATGACTGTGGAAACCCTCGCCCAGCAACAGGATCACCAACAGATTCTGGCGCTACTGGCCTCTGAACTGAACATCCGCATCCAACAAGCCGCCTCTACGGTTGAGCTCTTGGACAACGGGGCCACGGTCCCTTTTATTGCCCGTTACCGCAAGGAAGCGACTGGCGGCCTGGACGATAATGTCCTGCGTGATCTGGAAGTGCGCCTGATCTATTTGCGCGATATGCAATCGCGTCGTCATGCCATTCTGGAATCGATCCGCCAGCAGGAAAAACTGACGCCCGAGCTGGAGCAAGCCATTCTGGCGGCTGACACCAAGCAGCGTCTGGAAGACTTGTACGCGCCGTACAAGCCCAAGCGTCGTACCCGTGCCCAGATTGCCCGCGAAGCCGGCCTGGAGCCGCTGGCGGACGCCATTCTGGCCCAGAAGGATGCAGACCCTCTGGCGCTGGCCGAAGGCTATCTGAATGCCGAAGCCAAGATCGACACGGCCAAAGCCGCCCTGGACGGTGCCCGCGACATTCTGGCCGAACGCTTTGCCGAGCAGGCCGACCTGCTGGAAGCCATGCGCGACTATCTGTGGAAGTCCGCCCACCTGTACTCCAAGGTTGCCGAAGGCAAGGAACAGGAAGGTGACAAGTTCCGCGACTGGTTCGACTTTAACGAAGCGCTGCGCCAACTGCCTTCTCACCGCGTGCTGGCTTTGTTGCGTGGTCGTCAGCAAGGTGCACTGGATCTGCGCCTGGGCCTGAACCCCGAGCAGGATGCGCTTCTGCCCCACCCTTGTGTACTGAAAGTCGCCGAGCTGACCGATATTGGCGCGGACTTCTCCGCCGACGCCAGCCCACGCGATCACTGGCTGGCTGAGGTCTGCCGCTGGACCTGGCGTGTCAAATTGCTGACAGCATTCGAATCCGAGCTGATTGGCCGTCTGCGCGAAGAAGCCGAGCAAGAATCCACCCGCGTGTTTGCCGCCAATCTGCGCGATTTGCTGCTGGCGGCCCCCGCTGGTAATAAAGCTGTTCTGGGCCTGGACCCAGGTATTCGTACCGGCGTAAAAGCCGCTGTGATCGATGCAACCGGCAAGGTGCTGGATACCGCCACGGTCTACCCCTTTGAGCCCCGTCGTGACCGCGAAGGCGCGATTCGTACCCTGGCCGGTCTGGCTACTCGCTATCAAGTTGAACTGGTGGCGATTGGCAACGGCACAGCATCGCGCGAAACCGAGAAACTGGTTGCCGACCTGCAATCCGCTTTCCCGCAGTTGCCTTTGACTCGCGTAGTCGTGTCCGAGGCGGGCGCTTCGGTGTACTCCGCTTCTGAACTGGCCGCACAAGAATTCCCGGATATGGACGTCAGCCTGCGCGGTGCTGTTTCCATCGCCCGCCGCCTGCAAGACCCGCTGGCCGAGCTGGTCAAGATCGACCCCAAATCCATTGGTGTCGGCCAATACCAGCATGACGTGAACCAGCGCGAACTGGCTCGCAGCCTGGATGCCGTGGTCGAGGATTGCGTGAACGCCGTGGGTGTAGACGTCAACACCGCTTCTGCTCCCTTGCTGGCGCGCGTTTCCGGCCTGAACAACACACTGGCCAAAAACATCGTCACCTGGCGTGACGAAAACGGCGCTTTCCAAAGCCGCAAGCAGTTGCGTGAGGTGCCCCGCTTTGGTGAAAAAGCCTTTGAACAGGCAGCCGGCTTCTTGCGTATTCCTGGCGCAGCCAACCCTCTGGACGCCTCGGCGGTTCACCCCGAAGCCTACCCGGTTGCCGCCCGTATTCTGGAGCGTCTGCAAACCGAAGCCAGTGATGTGATGGGAAAATCTGGCGCACTGAAAGGCTTGTCGCCCTCGGACTTCACGGATGACCGCTTTGGTTTGCCCACCGTGCGTGATATTTTTAACGAAATTGAAAAGCCCGGTCGCGACCCTCGCCCTGAATTCACCACCGCCAAGTTCCAGGAAGGCATCAACTCCCTGAACGATTTGACGCCCGGCATGATTCTGGAAGGCGTGGTCACCAACGTGGCCAACTTTGGTGCCTTCGTGGACGTGGGTGTGCACCAGGACGGTCTGGTTCATATCTCCGCCCTGTCCGAGACCTTTGTCAAAGATCCACGTGATGTGGTTCGCGTAGGTCAGACGGTTAAGGTTAAAGTCCAGGAAGTGGATGTAGCCCGCAAGCGTATTGGCTTGACCATGCGCCTGAACGACGACAGCGCCCCGGTGCGTGGCTCCAGCAGCACAAGCAACGCTCCCCAGCGCCGTTCCGGAAACAATCGCCCCAACCGGCAAGCTGAACCGGCACCAACAGGTGCCATGGCAGCCGCCTTTAGCAAACTTCGGAGATAAGCCATGACTGAGACCGAGCGCCTTTCCCAACTGACGCGTCTGCTCAATCTGCTGACCGGATTTGATCAGAAGGAACAGGATATTGCAGCCATCAGCCAGTCCGTGCTGACCGCCAGCGCCAGCCCGGCAGCGATGGGTGAGGCGTATGGCAAACACGCCCAGAACCTGATGGAACACGATCCCGATGGCGCTCTGATTCTGGCCATCAGCTACGAGCTGGACGACTATCTGGCCCTGGCCGATACCGTGGACGAACTGTGGGAAGAAATTCTGGCCGCTTTTGAAAGCCAGGACCTGCCCGCCTTTCCCTACGACGACATGCCTTTTCAGGACGTGGACGGCTTTTTCCAATGGGCGAACGAGCAGCTGCAGGAGTTTCACCCCTCCTACTGCCTGCTGGAGTTTGCCCAAAGCTATGACGAGGAATTTCAGCTGATCGTGGTCAAACGCGAGAACCTGGAAGAAATTCTAAGTCTGTGTGAAAAACTGGATATTCCCGCCCAACCTGCCGAATAAGACAGGTATTCCCGGCCCAGGCCCATCATCAAGCCCTGCATGAACATTCATGCAGGGCTTGATGCTTTTGGCCCGCTTGAATGCAAAGCGCCTCAAAGCGCATTAGACTGGTCCCGCCATCAACGTCAACAAGGCGAGCCTCCTGTACCCGCCTGGCTGCCTGGCCCAAACAGAAACATCCCACTTTGCCAGGACCGGCGCAAAGCCAAATCCAGCGCGGCAAGGTCCAGAAGGAGAAGCATGGTGCAAAAGCACTGGTCGCAGGTCGAACTCCTGCACGAAACCGTATCCAACCCCAACATCCATGTGCGTGGCACACACAGCTACTACAGCCATGCCTGGACCGGCAGTTTTGAAGAAAGCGTGGTGCGTTACCTGTACGGGGACGAATACAGCCGCCAGGCCTGGACCTCTCAATGGCCAGTAGACCAACTGCATATTGGTGACTACGTGTGCATCGGTGCCGAGGCAGTGATTCTGATGGGCGGCAACCATACCCATCGCATGGACTGGTTCAGCCTGTATCCCTTCGTGGACAAGATTACGGACGCCTATGTGGGCAAAGGCGACACCCACATCCATGACGGTGCCTGGATCGGCATGCGGGCCATGATCATGCCCGGTGTAGTCATTGGTGAAGGCGCTGTCGTGGCCTCCGGGGCGATGGTGACCAAGAGCGTGGCACCGTACACGATTGTGGCCGGAAATCCGGCTGTGCCTGTGCGCAAGCGCTTTGACGATTCGACAATTGAGCGACTGCTAGGTCTGAAGATATATGAATGGCCAGAAGAGAAATTCACAGCTCTGCGTGACGTGATCTGCGCAGAAGATATTGCGGCCTTGGAGCTGGCCAGCAAAGACTGGGACCAGAAGTCCACGATTCAGACACAGACCTGAACGAACCCTTGCATTAGGGATTGCAAATACAGAGCAAACGTTGGGGCTAAAAGCCGACTGCAAGGATATGTCTACCGCAAGCCTGATCCTCAAATACCTTTCAACGCATTGATAAATAAGAAAAAAAAGCCCCTGACATGAGATGAACATCTCATGTCAGGGGCTGTTTATTTTCAAACTTGCTTCAACGTAGAGTGCGGCAACACAAGGAGGCTCGCGACATCCAGCATGGAATCAATCCTACGCAAGCTCTTTGCCAAGGATCAATCCCACCACAGCCCCCCTAATTAGTCGCGCATCGAATCCAAAGCGGCTTCAAGTGCGTCACGCAGATCTGCCGATACGCGCGCGACTTCCTCACCGGCGCAATGGATTTGCAGTTCCTGGCCGTCTTGCTTGGTCACCTCTGCAAACGCAGCAGTCTGCAATGCCTTGATCGCAACACCCGCCTGTTTAGGGTCAGCGTAGGAGCGGGACAGGAACAGCTCTTGTCCGGCGGCATCTTGCAGACGAAAACGGAAAGTACCATCTTCATCACGGAAGTTCACAAAGCGGGCTTTACGGGCCTTGGCTTCGGACTTGCTGGCAGCGGTACTCAAAGGATCGCGCAGGCCTACAGCGGCCTTCAGCTCGTGGATGAAAGGCGTTGCGTAGGCACGAGCCTTGCGGGCACCCACTTGCAGCAACTCTTCAATTTCCTGAGGGCGAGCCATCAAGGACTCATAACGCTCGCGCATGGGGGCGATCATGGTTTCCAGAACCTGATGCAAGGCTTCTTTAGCCTCACCCCAGGCCATACCTTCGATCAGTTGCTGACGGAACGCCTGAGTCTGCTCTGGCGTCGCGAAGGCCTTGTACAAGGCGGTCAGGTGGGAATCATCCGGGTTCTTGGACTCGCCTGGGCCTTTGGAGTCCGTCACGATACGGGCGATGGCAGACTTCAGTGCCTTGGCACCACCTTCAAACAAGGGAATGGTGTTGTCGTAGCTCTTGGACATCTTGCGACCGTCCAGGCCCGGCAGCAAGGCCAGGTCTTCTTCTACCTGCACTTCAGGCAGCACAAACAGCTCTTTGCCACGACCATACAAATGGTTGAAGCTCTTGGCGATATCGCGTGCCATTTCCAGGTGCTGTACCTGATCACGGCCCACAGGTACTTTGTGCGCATTGAACATCAGAATGTCGGCCGCCATCAGCACCGGGTAGCTGAACAAGCCCATGGTGACGCCATCATCAGGATCAATGCCGGCAGCTTCGTTCTTGTCCACGGAGGCTTTATAGGCGTGCGCACGGTTCATCAAACCCTTGCCGGTCACACAGCCCAGCATCCAGGACAGTTCCGGGATCTCTGGAATATCGGATTGACGGTAGAACGTTACTTTTTCCACATCCAGGCCGCAGGCTATCCAGGTGGCGGCAATCGCACGGCGCGAAATGGCTACGCGCTCCGGATCGTCACATTTGATCAGGGCGTGGTAGTCCGCCATGAAGAAAAATGCGTCGACATCGGCTTGCTGGCTAGCACGGATAGCCGGACGAATCGCCCCGGCATAGTTACCCAAGTGTGGAATACCGGTCGTTGTAACGCCGGTCAGTACTCGTGTCGTCATGATAAAAAATACGCTTATAAAACTACGTGTCAGGGTCAGGGATCAGGCGCATTGGCCACCGGCCGCGCCCAGGCCCTACAAAATAACTGCCTGGCGCCGTTCTGACTCCAGGTACTCGCGCGATTGCATTTCCATCAAACGCGAGACAGTACGGTGGAACTCATTGGCCATGGGGCCATCTACATACAACTCTTCCTCGGGCACAGCCGCGGACATAATAAATTTGACTTTGTGATCGTAGAAAACGTCCACCAGCCAGGTAAAGCGCCGTGCAGCAGAAGCATCACGGGCAGTCATACGGGGTACATCAGACAGGATCACGGTCTGGAAACGGTTGGCCAGTTCCAGATAATCGTTCTGCGAGCGCGCACTGACGCACAGGGTCTCGAAATCAAACCACACGGCCGAGCCTGACAAGGCCACCGCTTTCACATCCCGGTTTTCGATGCTGAGCACAGGCTCTTGAGGAGCCGTGTCCGACAAGGCCGTGAACATGGATTGCAGTTCTGCGGTGGTCTCCGGACCCAATGGCGTCAGATAGGTTTTCACCTGTTCCAGCGCACGGCGGCGGTAATCCACACCCGTATCCACGTTCATGATGTCCATGTTCTTCTGGATCAGCGCAATGGCGGGCAAAATGCGATCGCGGTGCAGGCCTTCGGGGTACAGCGTGGACGGCTCGTAGTTGGACGTCATCACAAAGGACGTGCCGCGCTCGAACAGGCCCAGCAGCAGCTTGTACAGAATCATGGCATCAGCCACATCCGAGACGTGGAACTCGTCAAAACAGATCAGGCGGTAACGCTTGGCGATACGCTTGGCAACCTCGTCCAAAGGATCGCTCATGCCTTTAACCTGATTCAGCTCCTTGTGCACGCCACGCATGAACTCATGGAAGTGAATGCGGGTTTTGCGCTTGAGCGGCACCGTCAGGTAGAAGGCGTCCATCAGAAAGCTCTTGCCGCGCCCTACACCACCCCACAGGTACACACCACGCGGCACTTCCGGGCGGGAAAACATGCGACGCAAGGTACTGGAGCGCATTTTGCGATACTCCACCCACTCGTCGTAATAGCGTTGCAGCCGGTCTATAGCCTGCTCCTGTGCCTGGTCGGCACGGTAGCCTTTTTCCGCTAAAGCCTGATGGTAATACTCGCGAACATTCATATCACTGAAAATAAAAGAACCTGTCCGAGACAGGTAGTGGTCTGCCAGCATGCACTGCGGTCCACAACAGCATTGCCTTTGATGCAGGGTCTGAGCATACTGCGCGGTCAATTATCTCACGCATCACAGCCTGTACAGACTGCTCTGATCAGCCTTTCGTGACGAAAAAAAGGGCGAGCCCGTGCCCGCCCTTTTCCAACAACACCCTGAAAGTCTATCAGAAGTTCAGAGCGCGTTTGTCCACTGCCAAGGCCGCTTCTTTCAGGGCTTCGGACAGGGTTGGGTGAGCATGGCAAATACGGGCGATGTCTTCCGACGCGCCACGGAATTCCATGATCGCAACAGCTTCAGCTACCAGCTCGGAAGCCACAGGGCCCACAAAGTGCACGCCCAGAACTTCGTCGGTCTTGGCATCAGCCAGAACCTTCACAAAGCCGGTGGTGTCACCCAGTGCGCGAGCACGGCCGTTAGCCAGGAAGGGGAAGCTGCCAGCGCGGTAAGCACGGCCTTCGGTCTTCAGTTGCTGTTCGGTCTTGCCAACCCAAGCGATTTCGGGGGAGGTGTAGATAACCCAAGGCACGGTGTCGAAATTGACGTGAGGTTGCTGACCCGCCAGACGCTCGGCCACAGCCACACCTTCTTCTTCGGCTTTGTGAGCCAGCATAGGACCACGCACCACGTCACCCACTGCCCAGATACCTGGCAGGCTGGTGGCGCAATCGTCGTCCACAACCACGAAACCACGCTCGTCCAGTTTCAGACCAATGGTTTCTGCACCCAGACCAGCGGTGTTAGGCACACGGCCAATGGAGACGATCAGCTTGTCGGCTTCCAGCTTTTGCTCGGCGCCTGCAGCGTCTACGTAGTTGATAGTGACCTGTTTGGCAGACTTCTTGATCTCGCCAACTTTCACGCCCACATTGATCTTCAGACCTTGCTTGGTGAAAGCTTTCAGGGCTTCCTTGGCCACGTCGCGATCCACGGCGGACAGGAACTCGGGAGCACCTTCCAGAATGGTCACTTCGGCGCCCAGACGACGCCACACGCTACCCAGTTCCAGACCAATCACACCGGCACCGATAACAGCCAGTTTCTTGGGAACCTTGGGCAGACGCAATGCGCCGTCGTTGGACAGAATCTGCTCTTCGTCGAACTCAGCACCGGGCAAGGCACGAGCTGAGCTACCGGTCGCGATGATGACGTTCTTGGCAACCAGCTCTTCGGCGTTGGCACCAGCCACGTTCACCGACCAGCCGCCGTCAACCTTGGCGCCAAACGAAGCGGTGCCATGGAAGAAGTTAACCTTGTTCTTCTTGAACAGGTACAAGATACCGTCGTTGTTTTGCTTGACGACCACATCTTTGCGACCGACCAGCTTGTCCAGGTTCAGCGACACGCCCTTGACGTCCACGCCGTGCTCGGCCAGATGCAGATTGGCGTGTTCGAAGTGCTCGGACGATTGCAGCAAGGCCTTGGAAGGAATGCAACCAACGTTGGTGCATGTACCACCAGGAGCGGGCTTGCCTTCAGCGGTGGACCATGCGTCCACGCAAGCGACGCTCATACCCAGTTGAGCGGCACGAATGGCGGCGATGTAGCCACCGGGGCCTGCACCAATCACGACAACATCAAATTGCTTAGCCATAAAAAATCCCATAAATGTGAAAAGGCACGCTGGACCGTCCAGAAGTCAGACGGGAAGGAATCAGGCGGCGAACACCAGCCCCCAGGGCCTTAAACAAAGTCGGCCAAGGCTTAGAAGCAAGCACTTGGCCGTAAACATACTAGACCGAAACTACCGCGTGCTTAGACGTTCAGCAGCAAACGCTGAGGATCTTCCAGCGCTTCTTTCATGGCTACCAGACCCAGAACGGCTTCGCGGCCGTCAATGATGCGGTGGTCGTAGGACATAGCCAGGTAGTTCATGGGGCGAACCACGATCTGACCATTTTCCACAACAGCGCGATCCTTGGTGGCGTGAATGCCCAGGATGGCGGACTGAGGTGGGTTGATGATGGGAGTGGACAGCATGGAGCCGAACACACCACCGTTGGAGATGGAGAAGGTACCGCCTGTCATTTCTTCCAGGGTCAGCTTGCCATCGCGAGCACGGGCACCGAAGTCAGCGATTTGCTTTTCGATGTCAGCGATGGACATTTGATCAGCGTTACGCAGGATAGGCACCACCAGACCGCGTGGGCTACCAACGGCCACACCGATATCGAAGTAACCGTGGTAGATGATGTCTTTGCCATCAACCGAGGCGTTCAGCACGGGGTATTTCTTCAGGGCGGCAACAGCAGCCTTGACGAAGAAGGACATGAAGCCCAGTTTCACGCCGTGCTCTTTCTCGAACTGATCCTTGTACTTCTTGCGCAGATCCAGCACCGCTTGCATGTTCACTTCGTTGAACGTGGTCAGCATGGCGTTTTCGGACTGCGACTGCAGCAGACGCTCGGCGATACGAGCGCGCAGGCGGCTCATGGGCACGCGCTGCTCTGGACGACCGTCCAGGGACAGGGTTGGAGGGGCAACAGGAGCGGCAGCAGGCTTAGCAGCAGCGGCGTTGGCTTCCAGAGCGTCACCCTTGGTGATGCGACCACCACGGCCGGAACCTTCCACGGAGCTGGCTTCCACACCCTTTTCAGCCAGGATCTTGGCAGCTGCAGGCGAAGCAACCGAAGAGGCGGCGGAGCTGGCAGCAGGAGCTGCAGCGGCTGGGGCAGCAGGAGCGGCTTCTTCAGCAGGGGCGGCAGGAGCAGCAGCGCTAGCCTTGCCTTCGGAGTCGATACGGGCCAGCACGTCGCCGGAGGTAACAGTGCTGCCGTTGGCCTTGACGATTTCGCTCAGCACGCCCGAAGCAGGAGCGGGAACTTCCAGAACGACCTTGTCGGTTTCGACTTCGATCAGGATTTCGTCAGCCTGAACCATTTCGCCAGGTTGTTTTTTCCATTCCAGCAAGGTTGCTTCGGAGATGGATTCAGAGAGTTGGGGAACCAGAACGTCAGTAATTGCCATGATTATATTTTCCGTATTTAAAATTTGGGGTGCGTTATTTGGTCAGCATGAAGCCTTTGCGAGCGCCGAAAGCCTGCTCCAGCAGCGCCTTGTGCTGTTCCTGGTGTTTGGCCAGGTAACCCACTGCAGGCGAGGCGGAAGCGGCACGACCGGCGTAGCCAAGCTTCTGACCTTCGGTCATGTTCTCGTAGATGTGATGCTGAACGTAGAACCATGCACCTTGGTTTTGAGGTTCGTCCTGAACCCAGATAACTTCCTTGGCGTTGCTGTATTTAGCCAGCTCTGCCTGGAAGGCCTTGTGGGCAAACGGATACAACTGCTCCACACGGATAATGGCAATATCGTTGCGCTCCAGTTCTTTACGGTGGTTCACCAGATCGTAGTAAACCTTGCCCGAGCAAGCCAGAACACGTTTGACAGCGGCTGCATCAATCGCCTGATCCGTTTCACCGATCACAGGCATGAAGTGGCCTTCAGCCAGATCGCTCAATGGCGAAGTAGCATCTTTGTTACGCAGCAAGGACTTGGGCGTCATGATGACCAAGGGCTTGCGGAAAGGACGGATCATCTGACGACGCAGAACGTGGAAGATCTGGGCACCGTTGGTGGGCTGGACAACCTGGATATTGTTGTCTGCGCACAGTTGCAAGAAGCGCTCGATACGGGCCGAGGAGTGCTCTGGACCCTGACCTTCGTAGCCGTGTGGCAGCATCAGAGTCAGACCGCAATGACGGCCCCACTTGGCTTCACCGGACGTAATGAACTGGTCGATAACAACCTGGGCACCGTTGGCGAAGTCGCCGAACTGGGCTTCCCAGATAGTCAGGATGTTGGGCTCTGCCGAAGCGTAACCGTATTCAAAAGCCAGCACGGCTTCTTCGGACAGGACCGAGTCGATCACCGTGAAGTTGGCCTGGCCTTCGGAGACGTTCTGCAAAGGAATGTAGGTACCGTCGTTCCAGCGCTCACGTTTCTGATCGTGCAGCACGGCGTGACGGTGCGTGAACGTACCACGGCCCGAGTCCTGGCCGGTAATACGGATGGCGTAGCCGTTGTTCACCAGGGTTGCAAAGGCCAAGTGCTCGCCCATGCCCCAGTCCACCTGAGCTTCGCCACGCGCCATGGCACGACGGTCGTTCAGCATGCGGTTGACCAATGGGTGAACGGTAAAGCCTTCTGGCACGGTGGTCAGTTTTTCACCGATGCGTGTCAGTTCGGACATCGGCAAGGCGGTGTCAGCCTGGTCAGTCCATTTGGCGCCCAGGAAAGCAGACCAGTCGGTGGCGTACTTGTTCTTGTAGTCTGTCAGAACAGGTTCAACCGTACGCTTGCCGTCTTCCATCAGTTGACGGTAGCCCTTGACCAGATCTTCGGGTTCGTTCTCGGACAGAATGCCTTGAGCGACCAGCTTGTCGGCGTACAGTTTGCGGGTACCGTTGTGCTGACCAATCTTCTTGTACATCAGCGGCTGGGTCATCGAGGGAGTATCTTGCTCGTTGTGGCCCAGTTTACGGAAACAAACAATATCAACCACGACGTCGTGCTTGAACTCGCGGCGGAAATCCAGAGCCAGCTGAGTCACGAACACCACGGCTTCAGGATCGTCACCGTTCACGTGAAAGACAGGGGCTTCAATCATCTTGACCACGTCCGTGCAATACAGCGTGGAGCGTGTATCGCGGGGGTCAGAGGTGGTGAAACCGATCTGGTTGTTGATCACGATGTGCAGCGTGCCACCGGTACCGTAGCCACGGGTCTGGGCCAGGTTCAGTGTTTCCATGACCACGCCCTGACCGGCAAAAGCCGCGTCGCCGTGAACCAGCACAGGCAGAACCTGGCTGCCGTCTTCGTCGCTACGACGATCCTGACGAGCACGGACCGAACCCTCGACCACTGGGTTAACAATTTCCAGGTGGGATGGGTTAAAGGCCAGAGACAGGTGGACTGGACCGCCGCGGGTGGACAGGTCGCTGGAGAAGCCGTTGTGGTATTTCACGTCGCCGTCGGTCAGGCCTTCAGCGTGACGGCCTTCAAACTCGGCAAACAGGTCACCGGGCATTTTGCCCATGATGTTGACCAGCATGTTCAGACGACCACGGTGGGCCATACCCACGATGATTTCCTGAACGCCGTTCTCGCCAGCGTGGTTCACGACCTCATCCATACAAGCGATGAAGCTCTCGCCACCTTCCAGGGAGAAGCGTTTCTGACCGACGTATTTGGTGTGCAGGAAGCGCTCCAGGCCTTCGGCCTCGGTCAGCTGCTGCAAGATGTTGCGTTTTTGTTCAACGTTGAAAGAACCTGTGCCATGCACCGACTCCAGGCGCTGCTGAATCCAGCGCTTGACGACCGGGTCGGAGATGTACATGAATTCTGCGCCCACCGAACGGGAGTACGTATCACGCAGGGCCTTGAGCATGTCGCGCAGCGTCATGGTGTCGGCTTTGGTGAAGTAGGTGTTGGTGGCGGAGTAGACCTGGTCCAGATCCGCTTCGGTCAAACCGTAGAAAGCAGGGTCCAGTTCAGGGATGCTGGGGCGTTCGGAGCGCTTCAGAGGGTCCAGATCAGCAATGCGTGCACCCAGGGAGCGGTAAGCAGCAATCATGGACTGGATCGACACTTGCTTCATGGCAACTGTCAGGTCCGGTGCTTGCGCGCTGGTCAGGAAGGCATTGGCTTTCGCACGTTGGGCGAAGGACTCGACGATAGGAGCGTGAGCTTGATCGCGGGTGCTGTCGCGGCCGTCAGTAGCTGGCTGATGCTGCAGTTGATCGAAGTACTCGCGCCATTGGTCGGCGACGGAGCCCGGATTGTCGAGGTAGGACTCGTAGAGTTCTTCGACGTAAGGAGCATTGCTCCCGAACAGATAAGAGTTACTGAGCAGTTCTTTTTGCGATGACATTATTACGCTTCACCTATCCGAGTGTTTCACTCGTGTTGAGATGCAGGAAAACCTTCCGCGACACGGACCTCGCCGGTTAGCGGATAGCAGGAGCAGAAGGCAACGTAGGACGCCTTATACAAGCCGTATTGATCTAGTATAACGCTGCACACAAAAGGCGCAATTAATGACATCTAAAATGCTTGGCGACTGCAGCAGACCGTTGGCATTAACAAACACATCGATCTATCACACGGGCGAATTCTTACAAAAGAAGCGCTCCAAATCATGATTGACGCCCCTGGCCTGCCCCACATGAAGGAAAAATTCCGATATGCTAAACGGGTGCAGCAAGTACGCGCTTCGCGGGCCCCTTTTCCACCAAACCGAGCCCAGCCTGCCCTTGGTCACCTTGAGGCAGGCAACAAGCGTTGCCATGACATATGCTGCCTATAACAAATCAGCACCTACCTGGTGACTGTATTTCTTATAAATTAGATTCACTTTTACACTAGAAAATCCTATCAGGAGCTTTACCAAAATGGATGCCAACGCCGATCTGGCCAAACTTGCGCTGGACTATCACGCGTATCCCACTCCCGGGAAAATCTCGGTGGTCCCTACCAAGACCCTAGCCAATCAAGATGACCTCTCGCTAGCCTACTCCCCCGGCGTCGCATCTGCTTGCATGGCCATCCACGCCGAAGGCGAAGAAGCCGCCGCCAAGTACACCTCGCGCGCCAACCTGGTTGCCGTGGTCACCAACGGGACCGCCGTGCTGGGTCTGGGCAATATCGGTCCTCTGGCCGCCAAGCCCGTCATGGAAGGCAAAGGCTGCCTGTTCAAGAAATTCGCCGGCATCGATGTGTTCGATATCGAGTTGAACGAAACCGATCCGGACAAGCTGGTCGACATTATTGCCGCACTGGAACCCACCCTGGGTGGTGTGAACCTGGAAGACATCAAGGCCCCCGAATGCTTCTACATCGAGAAGAAGCTGCGCGAGCGCATGAGCATTCCCGTGTTCCACGATGACCAGCACGGTACCGCCATCATCTCGTCCTCCGCGGTTCTGAACGGCCTGAAAGTCGTCAACAAGAACATCGCCGACATCAAGCTGGTTTGCTCGGGCGCTGGTGCTGCTGCCATTGCTTGCCTGGACTTGCTGGTTGCCCTGGGCGTGAAGCTGAGCAACATTTTCGTGGCCGACTCGCGCGGCATCATCTGGAAAGGTCGCGACGAGAACATGGAGCCCAACAAGGCTCGCTACGCTCAGGAAACCGACGCCCGTACACTGGCTGATGCCATGGTCGGTGCTGACGTGTTCCTGGGTTGCTCGGCTCCTGGCGTGCTGTCTGCTGACATGGTCAAGACCATGGCCGACAAGCCTCTGATTCTGGCCCTGGCCAACCCCGAGCCTGAAATCCGCCCTGAAGTGGCCAAGGCTGCCCGCCCTGACTGCATCATCGCCACTGGCCGTTCGGACTACCCGAACCAGGTCAACAACGTGCTGTGCTTCCCCTTCATTTTCCGTGGCGCCCTGGACGTCGGTGCCAGCGTGATCAACGAAGAAATGAAGCTGGCTTGCGTGAAAGCCATTGCCGAGCTGGCTCAGGTCGAGCAAAGCGACGATATGGCCACCGCTTACGGCGGCGAAGACCTGCGTTTTGGTCCTGAGTACATCATCCCCAAACCGTTTGATTCCCGTCTGATCGTTCAGATTGCTCCTGCCGTGGCCCAGGCAGCGATGGACTCCGGCGTTGCCGCCCGTCCTATCGAAGACATGGACGCCTACCGTCAGAAACTGATCGCCATGACCTACCACACCGGCCCGCTGATGCGTCCGTTGTACATGCAGGCCAAGGCTGCGCCCAAGCGCATCATTTACGCTGACGGCGAAGACGAGCGCGTATTGCGTGCCGTGCAAACCGTGGTGGACGAAAAGCTGGCCCAGCCCATTCTGGTGGGTCGCCCCAGCGTGATCGACATGCGCGTCAAGAAAGCGGGTCTGCGTCTGGAAGCCGGCAAGAACGTGCAAATCGTTGATCCTGAAGACGACGATCGCTTCACCGAAACCTGGACTGCCTACTACAAGCTCAAGGCGCGTGAAGGCGTCACTCCAGACATCGCCAAAGCCATGATACGCAAGCACAACTCGCTGATTGGCGTGATGCTGCTGCAACGCGGTGATGCTGACGGCATGATCTGCGGTGTAGCCAGCAACTACGACAGCCAGCTGCACTACGTTGAGCAAGTCATTGGCCTGAAAAAGGAAGCTCAAACCTTCGCCGCCATGAACGTGCTGATGCTGCCTACACAAACTCTGTTTGTGTGCGATACCCACGTGAACGAGAACCCCACAGCCGAACAGATCGCCGACATGACGATCCAGGCCGCCGAGGAAGTTCGCCGTTTTGGCGTGGTGCCTCGCGTGGCTCTCTTGTCGCACTCGAACTTTGGCAGCCGCCAGACCGAGTCCTCGCGCAAGATGGCCAAGGCTCGTCAAATCCTGGCTGAACGCGCTCCAGACCTGGAAGTGGACGGCGAAATGCACGCTGACTCCGCCCTGTCCGAGAAGATCCGCCTGAAAGCCTTCCCCGACAGCACGCTGCGCGGTTCGGCCAACCTGCTGATCACTCCAAACCTGGACGCCGGCAACATCACGTACAACATGCTGAAGATGACAGGCAGCAACGGTGTGGCCATGGGCCCCATCCTGCTGGGTGCGGCTCGCCCCATCCACATCCTGACCACCAGCGCCACTGTGCGTCGCATCATCAACATGACAGCCCTGGCTGTTGTGGATGCTCAGCAAGAAGCCCAGCAAAACAGCTAATCCTGTTTAGCCAAATAAAAACCGGATGCAGCGTAAAAGCGGCATCCGGTTTTTTTATCCCTGATCCAGATTCAGTTCAGTACGACAAGGGCTCCCATCAAGCCATCGCCGGAGACATTGGGCGGCCCCGAGACAGACTCAAGCCACCGATTGCGACTACCAGGAAGATTGCCGCTGCCAGCCACCAGCCTGCTGCACCCGTAATCAAGGCCTGCCCGATCAAGCCAGCCTGTATCACGTAATAAACCATGGGAATCAAGGTCTTGCGCACAATCTCCCCTTCTCGACCCAACATGCCTACCACGGCACCGGCAGCAACCACGTTATGCACGCAGATCATGTTGCCCGCTGCCCCACCGACGGCCTGCAGAGCCACCACAATGGCGGACTGATCGACACTCAAGCCAATTTGCTGAGCAGTCGAGAACTGGAAGTACGAGAACATCATATTGCTGACCGTATTGGAGCCAGCGATAAAGGCACCCAGGCTGCCTACCCAGGGTGAGATGGTCGGCCAAGCCTGTCCAGCTGCAGCAGCCGCGCCTTGAGCCAGGACCAGAGGCATGCTGGCTATTGAGCCATCTGCGGCGGCCGAATTGATGAACACCTGCACCATAGGCACAGCCAGCAACAAGGCAGGAGCAGCACTGCCCATGGTGCTCAGCGACTGCTTGACGCCTTGCATGTACTGCTGGCCATTCATGCGGAAGATGGCGATACATGCCAGGGACACCAGAATCAGGATAGCGCCCGGTGAAAACAACAGCTGTGCCGAGGTGGAAATACCGGTACCAAACAGGGCCTCAACCTTGATCGTGGCAGAGGGACCTGTCAACCAGGCTTTCACAGCAGGAACAGTACGGGTCAGGATCAGCAGCAGCACAACGAGCACGTAGGGCGAAAAGGCTCGCAACACGGAAAAGCTCTGCTTGGTTTCCACATTGTCCATGGCAACCGTACCCAGCCAATGAGAAGGCCACTGACTGCGATCAGGGAAGTCAAAGGTCTTGGAGGGCGCAAACCAGCCTTTGCGTGCTGCCGTCACCACAATCACCAGACCCACCATTGCGCCCACCATGGATGGAAACTCCGGCCCTAAGACCACCGCGATCAAGTAGTAAGGAACGGTGAAAGCCAGACCCGCAAACAGGGCAAACTTCCAGGCGCCCAAACCTTCCACGAAGGATCGGCGCTCGCCAAAAAAGCGCGTCAGCAAGCCGCACAGCAGCAAAGGAATCACAAAGCCCGTCAAGGCATGAATCAAGGCTACGTTCTCGACAATCTGCTGCAAATACTCCAGAGGCTGCATCGGAGCGATAGCCGCCGCGACATCGGCCTTGTTATCGACGCCCGAGCGCACACCGACCAGCATGGGGGTACCAACAGCACCAAACGAAACCGGGGTGGACTGGATAACCAGTACCGACATCACGGCCGCCATTGCCGGAAAACCCAATGCCAGCAACAAAGGCGCACCTACCGCAGACGGTGTACCAAAACCCGATGAGCCCTCAATCAGGGAGCCGAACAGCCAGGCCACAATAATGACCTGTATGCGACGATCAGGGGACACATCCATAAAGCCCTGGCGAATGGCTGCCAGCGCGCCGCCCACCTTGAGCGTGTTCAACAGCAGTACGGCCCCAAAGACAATGAACAGCAAGGTCAGGGCAGTCACCACCCCGTTGACCGTCGCTGCGGCAATAACCTCGGCCTGACTGCCCCACACGAACAAAGCCAGCAAGGCTGTCACAATATAGGCTGCGCCCATGGACAGCTTTGCCGAACGCCCCAGCACAACCATCAACAAAAACACAACCAACAATGGCGCCAGGGCCATCAAGGTGTATAAAAGACTCATCTCCAGATCTCCTTCGTGTCGGTAGCACGTTTTATGGAAAGAGGAGCTGCCAGCCCAGAGCTCAAAACCGTGGTGCCGGTCTCGATTTCGAGCAGCCCTCCCCCTCTTGTTCTAGCTTGGAGAATGATAGAGGTATTACCACTTTTTAATTACCGGCATAAACCCTGATCTTTTTAGTCATTTTCACCCCTATACTCACACTAAAAACACAAATTGGTCTTACCACCTCAAACCGATTTATGACTACAAACCCTAAAACGCGTCTCTCCGACCAGATCACTGAAAAAATTATCCAGCTCATCCAGGAAGAGAAACTGCAACCTGGTGACCGGATCCCCTCCGAGCGTCAATTAGCCGAGCAACTGGAAGTGTCACGCGTACCGATACGGGAAGCGCTGCGTACGCTAAGTTCACAGGGAGTGTTATTTACCCGCCAAGGCGGCGGCACTTTCGTGCAGAAAAGCGACCTGATCAACTGGCCTGCCCAGGCCATCGCCCCCTTGGAGCAGCTCCTGAGCCAGGACCCCTTGTATCGCTACGATGTGCTGGAGGCGCGGCGAGCGCTGGAGGCCAGTACGGTATGGCACGCTGCAATACGAGCCACGGAGACCGACAAAAAACGAATCAGGCAATGCTTTGACATCATGGTTGAGCATCAAAAGAATCAGGATGCCGAACTATCGGCCCGCGCGGATGCTCAATTTCACCTGGCCATTGCCCAGGCATCCCACAACGTGGTGCTTTTGCAGATCATGAATGGCTTGTTCCAACTGGTGTTCTCCACCGTCAAGGAAAACCGTCGTGCCATGTTTGAATTCGACAATGCGCGCGAGGTAGAGGTCCTGACCCAGCAGCACGAAGCCGTGATGAACGCCATTTTGGAAGGCAATGCCGACCTGGCCCGTGAGCAGATCAACAAGCATCTGGATCATGTACAGGCCAAAGTCCGACAGTCCGAAGAAAACAATGCCCGCGAGCAGCGGCTCTCCCGTTTCAACCACCAGCTTCTGCAACCCTGAACCCCGCCAGTACCGGATGCGTTTCATCACAATCGCGTGGCGCGATAAGCAAAACAGCAGGCGAAAAAAAAGTGCACCACAAATTGGTGCACTTGCGTAAAACCAGGGGCTCAGTCAGCGCAGAGGCTAATGACACCTGGCTTGATCCAGGTCTCTGAGCCCACAGTGATTAACGCTGATCAGGTACGTCGCGCTGAGTTGGGCCCACGTACAACTGACGTGGACGGCCGATCTTGTAATCTGGATCGGACAACATTTCGTTCCACTGAGCAATCCAGCCCACGGTACGAGCCAGGGCGAAGATAGCGGTGAACAAGGAGGTTGGGATACCAATAGCGCGCTGAACGATACCCGAGTAGAAGTCTACGTTGGGGTACAGCTTGCGTTCGACGAAGTATGGATCTTCCAGAGCAATGCGCTCCAGTTCCATGGCCAGCTTGAACAGAGGATCGTTCTCCAGGCCCAGGGCTTCCAGAACTTCCTTGCAAGTCTCTTGCATCAGCTTGGCGCGTGGGTCGTAGTTCTTGTAGACACGGTGACCAAAGCCCATCAGGCGCACGCCCGAGTTCTTGTCCTTGACCTTCTCCATGAACTCGCCAACCTTGTCGATGCCGCCGTTGGCTTGCAACTCTTCGAGCATGTTCAGGCAAGCTTCGTTTGCACCACCGTGGGCAGGACCCCACAAGCAAGCAACACCCGCAGCGATCGCAGCGAAAGGATTGGTACCCGACGAACCGCACAGGCGCACGGTGGAGGTGGAGGCGTTTTGTTCGTGATCTGCATGCAGGATGAAGATACGGTCCAGAGCGCGCTCAACCACTTCGTTGACCTTGTAGTCTTCGCAAGGGGTAGCGAACATCATGCGCAAGAAGTTGCCGGTGTAGGACAAATCATTCTTGGGATAGATGAAAGGCTGTCCCAAAGAATACTTGTACGCCATCGCAACCAGAGTAGGCAGCTTGGCGATCAAGCGGATAGCCGACACATGACGGTGATGAGGATTCGTGATATCCGTGGAATCATGGTAGAACGCCGACAGGGCACCGACCAGGCCAGTCAGTATTGCCATGGGGTGAGCGTCCGGACGGAAGCCGCGCAGGAAGTGCTGCATCTGCTCCTGAACCATGGTGTGGTTCGTGACCAGGGAATCAAATTCCTGCTTCTGATCTGCGTTGGGCAACTCGCCGTTCAGGATCAGGTAGCACACATCCATGAAATCGCACTTTTGTGCCAACTGGTCGATCGGGTAACCACGGTACATCAACTGGCCCTTGTCGCCGTCAATGTAGGTGATACCGGATTCGCAAGCCGCCGTTGCCATAAAGCCTGGATCATAGGTAAACATACCTGTCTGACCGTAGAGCTTACGGATATCGATCACGTCCGGACCTACGGTGCCCTTGTGTACAGGGAACTCAACCGAAGGGCTACCGTCGGAGAAGGATAGCGTGGCTTTTTTATCTGACAATTCCATCACTTTTTTCCTCAATGGTTATAGCTTTCGCATAATGTCTACTAGTCGCTGAATGTCCGGTGTGGCGTACTGCCCTTCTGGCTCGGAGCGAGCCAGAAGGACATCCAGCAAAACTGTATCGTCCATTTCGAACAAGCGGGTCAGGGCCGAGACGTCCTGATCAGTCAGCTCGTTTTCGTATTGATCCAGAAAACGGGTGATCATCAAGTCGTTTTCAAGCAAGCCCCGGCGCGCACGCCAGCGCAGGCGCGCACGCTCCAATTCCGTCAATGTTCTCATCGGTACATACCCACCTTTTTAGATACTGCGACGCACCAGCATTTCTTTGATCTTGCCGATGGCATGCGACGGGTTCAGTCCTTTTGGACAGACGTCCGTGCAATTCATGATCGTGTGGCAGCGGAACAAGCGGTATGGATCTTCCAGATTGTCCAGACGCTCGCCCGTTGCTTCGTCACGCGAGTCGGCAATGAAACGATAGGCTTGCAACAAACCAGCAGGACCGACGAACTTGTCGGGGTTCCACCAGAACGATGGGCAAGAGGTCGAGCAGCAGGCGCACAGAATGCACTCGTACAGACCATCGAGCTCCTCACGGGCTTCAGGCGTTTGCAAACGCTCTTTCTCTGGAGGAGGAGCATCGTTGATCAGGAACGGCTTGACCGAATGGTACTGATCGAAGAAGTGGGTCATGTCCACGATCAGGTCACGGATAACCGGCAGACCTGGCAGTGGGCGCAGAACCACAGGCTCTTTCAAGTCGCGCATGTTGGTGGTGCAGGCCAGCCCGTTCTTGCCATTGATGTTCATGGCATCGGAACCGCACACACCTTCACGGCAGGAGCGACGCAGCGCCAGGCTGTCGTCCATGTCATTTTTAATGCGCAGGATCGCATCGAGCAGCATCTTGTCGGTAGGTTCCAACTCGACTTCGATCTTTTGCATGTAGGGACGCTCGTCCTTGTCAGGATCGTAGCGGTAGATTTCAAATTTGACCTTACGTTTTTGACTCATGTCTGTATCCTGCTTAGAAAGTCCGGGCCTTGGGCGGAATCGTTTCGGCTGTCAGAGGCTTCATCTGGACAGGCTTGTACTCCAGACGGCTGCCTTCCGAGAACCACAAGGTGTGACGCAGCCAGTTTTCGTCGTCACGTTCTGGGTGGTCGTTCAGGGCATGAGCACCGCGACTTTCAGTACGATTGGCGGCCGACTTCGTGGTGGCGCGAGCCACTTCGATCATGTTGGCCACTTCCAGAGCTTCAATACGGGCGGTATTGAACACTTTGGACTTGTCTTTGAAGTAAATGTCCTTGACTTCGGGAACCAGGGATTCGATCTGGTCGACACCCTTGTGCAGCAGATCCAGGGTACGGAACACACCGCAGTGAGCCTGCATGGCCACACGAATCTTGTTGCCCACGTCCTGTGCCTTTTCGCCCGATGTGCGGGATTCCAGACGGTTGACGCGGTCCAGCGAGTACTCGATGGAGGACTCGTTGATTTCCTGGTGAGAGTGCGTTTTCTCGGGGTGCGAATCCACAATGTGGTTGCCCGCAGCGCGACCGAACACGATCAGGTCCAGCAGGGAGTTCGTACCCAGACGGTTGGCACCGTGCACAGAGGTAGCGGCACATTCACCGATGGCGTACAGACCGTTGACGATCTTGTTCTCGCCCGTTGGCGTTTGGGTCACAACCTGACCGTAGTAGTTCGTGGGGATACCGCCCATCTGGTAGTGGATGGTTGGAACCACAGGGATTGGGTCTTTGATCGGGTCCACGTTACCGAACTTGATCGCGATTTCGCGAATCGAGGGCAGACGTTTCTTGATGACGTCAGCGCCCAGGTGATCCAGTTTCAGAACCACGTAGCTGCCATCGCCACAACCGCGTCCTTCCTTGATTTCCTGGTCCATGGAACGGGACACGAAGTCACGTGGGGCCAAGTCTTTCAGGGTGGGAGCGTAACGCTCCATGAAGCGCTCGCCGTCTTTATTCAGCAAGATACCGCCTTCACCGCGCACGCCTTCGGTAATCAGCACGCCAGCACCGGCAACGCCAGTGGGGTGGAATTGCCAGAATTCCATGTCTTGCAAAGGCAGACCGGCACGCGCAGCCATACCCAGGCCGTCACCGGTGTTGATGAAGGCGTTGGTGGAAGCAGCCCAGATACGGCCAGCACCACCGGTAGCCAGCACCACGCGCTTGCCTTCCAGAACGTAGATTTCGCCGGTTTCCATTTCCAGAGCGGTTACGCCCAGAACGTCGCCAGCTTCGTTACGCAGCAGATCCAGAGCCATCCATTCCACGAAGAACTGGGTACGGGCAGCTACGTTACGCTGGTACAGGGTGTGCAGCATGGCGTGACCAGTACGGTCAGCAGCAGCACAGGCACGTTGAACAGGTTTTTCACCGAAGTTGGCGGTGTGACCACCAAATGGACGCTGGTAAATCGTGCCGTCCTGGTTACGGTCAAACGGCATACCGAAGTGCTCAAGCTCGTACACAGCGTGTGGAGCTTCACGGCACATGAATTCGATGGCGTCCTGGTCGCCCAGCCAGTCCGAACCTTTAACGGTGTCGTACATGTGCCAGTACCAGTGATCCTCGCTCATGTTGCCCAGGGAGGCACTGACGCCACCTTGAGCCGCCACAGTGTGGGAGCGGGTTGGGAACACCTTGCTGAGCACGGCAACGGACAAGCCGGCCTGAGCCAATTGCAGGGAACAACGCATACCGGCGCCACCGGCACCGACCACCACTACGTCAAACTGACGGCGGGGCAAAGATTTTGTGATGGAAGCCACGGTTTAGAGACTCCAGATAATTTTTGCAAAAAAGACGACACTGGCGACCAGCCACAGCAAGGTCAACACTTGCAGGAACAAGCGCAGACCAGCGGGCTTGACGTAGTCCATCCAGATGTCACGCACACCAATCCAGGCGTGCCAGGACAAAGACAGGAAGAACAAGGTTGCCAGCAACTGACCCAAAGGCAGGGAGCCGACCGTGAACGAGAACAGGCCGCGCCAGGTCTCGAAATTCAGTTCACTGCTAAACAGGATGCCGCCGATGATGACCAAGGTGTAGATGGCCATGATGACTGCGGTGACACGCTGTGCCAGAAAGTCCAAGGTACCGTAGTGGGCACCCACTACCAGGCGGTTTGCGCCAATGCGCTCACGATTTGCCATTACCACACCCCAAACAGTTTCAAACCAAACACAACGGTCAGCGCCAGGCTGACCCCGAACACCATACCGGCCGACTTCTTGGCGGACTCTTTGTCGTTACCCAGGTGCAGGTCCAGTGCCAGATAGCGGATACCGGCACAGAAGTGGTGCAGGTAGCCCCAGATCAGGACCAGAAGGATCAGCTTACAGACAGGGTTGTCGACGTAGCTGCGCAAGGTCTCGAAGGACTCTGGAGAGCTGACGCTCAAAGAGAACAGTGGCAATAGAACGAGCGGCAGGCAAAGAAACAGCAATGCACCACTGACACGATGCAAAATCGACGATTTTGCAGCCAGGGGCAAGCGGTAGCTCAATATCTGCGGCACGCTGATATTGCGATACTGCGGACGCTGCTTGGGTGCGGTATCAGACATGATGGCCTCGAAGTAGATAAAAAAAAGTCATAAAATTTTTAACCTTGGTATTTTCACCTATTTGACACTACGGTGCAGTATCAAATACCGTATGCCGCCGCACTAGCTGAGCGTGTTTCGGTAATGGAAGCGCTCAGTCAGGTACAAGCCCCGGCGCAACTCCATCGGTCGGTCACCATAGGTATAGGACACGCGTTCCACGTGCAGGAGCGGCGAACCAGCTTCCACCTGCAAGACCGAGGCGGCCTCGTCAGTGGCGCTGACAGCACCGATCTTTTCATCGGCGCGCACCATGCTCACGCCAAACTTGCTCTCGAACCAGGCGTACATCGGGCCCTTGTTTTGCTCGACGGCTTCCAGGGTCAGACCCTTGAAGACGGAGCCGGGCAACCAGATATCGTCATAAATGGTCGGGACCTGATCAAAAGACAGAACCCGGCGCAGATTCACCACCATGTCGGAAGTGCGCAAGTCCAGCAGTACGGCAACATCCGTTGGCGCTTTCATGCGGCGCACATCCAGGATACGGCTTTGGGAAGCAACGGGCTTGCCATCGTCCGGGGCCAGGCGCAAAAAACGAAAGCGCACACGAGCCTCGTGATGGGTGGCCACAAAGGTGCCTTTGCCCTGGCGACGAATCAGGAGGTTGTCGGCGGCCAGCTCATCAATGGCTTTGCGCACCGTGCCCTGGCTGACCTGAAAACGGGCGGCCAGTTCCAGTTCACTGGGGATGGCCTCGCCAGGTTTCCACTCGCCACGATCCAGCCCCTGCAGCAACAAAGCCTTGATCTGTTGATACAGAGGGCTATAGGCCGCGCTAGGAGCGGATTTTTCGATTTCCTGGGTGCGTAGCGGCGGCACGTTATCAGACATGGGGCTCATAAAAAATGCGCGATCTATACAGCCTGCGGCGCGCATTTGTTCATAAAATAGACAGTGCACTAATTTTCGCATGACCGGCCCCGAATGTCTAACGCTCTTATGTCTTATATAAGATATAAGACGTTTGACGGCGCTATCGTTTTGGTCTAGTCTGCGCAGTGAAAAAAGAGGCTTTTCCTCTTGCGAAAAACCGTTTTCCACGCCAGCCGCCCGGTCTGCAAAAGATTTAAACTGTGTTTTTCGTCACCGTCTTCAAACCCAAAAACGGAGTCTTACTCTCATGTCCAAACCCGCAATGCGCGTCGCCGTTACCGGCGCTGCTGGCCAGATTGGCTACGCCCTGCTGTTTCGCATCGCTTCTGGCGAAATGCTGGGCAAAGACCAGCCTGTAATCCTGCAGTTGCTGGAACTCGCCGACGAGAAAGCCCAAAAGGCCCTGAAAGGCGTCATGATGGAACTGGACGACTGCGCCTTCCCGCTGCTGCAAGGCATGTCCGCCCACAGCGACCCTGAAACCGCATTCAAGGATGTTGATATCGCCCTGCTGGTCGGTGCCCGTCCTCGCGGCCCAGGCATGGAACGTAAAGATCTGCTGGCCTTCAACGCCCAGATCTTCACTGCACAAGGCCGTGCCCTGAACAAAGTGGCCAGCCGTGACGTGAAAGTGCTGGTAGTCGGCAACCCTGCCAACACCAACGCCTACATTGCCATGAAGTCCGCTCCTGATCTGCCAGCAAAGAACTTCACCGCCATGCTGCGTCTGGACCACAACCGCGCCCTGTCGCAGTTGGCCACCAAGTCCGGCAAGGCTGTTGCTGACATCGAGAACCTGATTGTTTGGGGCAACCACTCGCCCACCATGTACCCTGACACCCGCTTCGCTACCGTGAACGGCGAGAAGATCGACGCGATCATCAACGATCAGGCCTGGAACCGCGAAACCTTCATCCCCACCGTGGGCAAACGTGGCGCCGCCATCATCGAAGCCCGTGGCCTGTCCTCGGCAGCTTCGGCTGCCAACGCTGCCATCGACCACGTGCGTGACTGGGTCCTGGGTTCCAATGGCAAATGGGTCACCATGGGTGTTCCTTCGGACGGCTCCTACGGCATTCCTGAAGGCATCATCTACGGCGTGCCTGTGACCACCGAAAACGGTGAGTACAAGCGTGTTGAAGGCCTGGAAATCGACGCCTTCTCGCGTGAGCGCATGGACCACACCCTGAACGAGCTGCTGGAAGAGCGCGACGGTGTGAAGGACCTGCTGGGCTAATTAAGCCGCCAGTGTCTGCAATCCCCGCCTGATCGGCGGGGATTTTTTTTGCCTGGTGCCTACCGCCTGATGGGTGAGACCTGACGTTTGATCTCTAACGTCTGCTGCTCAATGCTTAATGCGTGATGCTGAATGCTGGAACTCAACACGTAAAACCAGGATCTTGCTATTAACATCACGGCAGTACTGAGCACTCACTTGCGTTCTACAAGCTCTGCACAATACTAGCGTGAACTGCCCCCATCGCCATGACCTTGCTGCAAAGGCGGCACATACACCACCATGCGCAAATGCCGACTCTCATCAATGATGAGCGAGGTCTGCTCAAACTCACGCAACTCCCCATCTACAAGCAATGTGCGTAGCGCACCGCAAGGCGGATGCACATCATGTTGCTCCCACCACAGCTTGAACTCCGGTGATACGCGTTTGAGCTCATTGGCCAGTTCATGAATGTCCGTACCATCTGTGGCCCGAGCAAAGTCGCGACGAAAACTGGACAACATCTCCAGCGCCTGCGACTCCCAAGGCGCAAAGCGTGTGTGCAAAGCGGGATTCGTAAACATCTGCCATAGAAGATTGCGCTGCCCCTCGGGATACGCCCCCAAGTCCAGCAAATCATCCGCCAAGGCATTAAAGCCCAGAACATCCCAACGTAAATTCAAGACAAAAGCCGGATGAGGCAAATCGTGCATCAAGCGCCGCACCAACGGCGGCAAGACGCACCAGGTAATTCCTGGCTCGGCAGGCAGGCGCTCATGCGCCAGCAAAAACAAGTGCCTACGTTCGGCCGCATCCAGTTTCAGAACCCGCGCCAAATTGTCCAGAAAACTGGCCGACACCCCAATATCACGCCCTTGCTCCAACCAGGTGTACCAGGTCAGCCCCACTCCTGCCAAAGCGGCCACTTCCTCACGGCGCAGCCCCGGCGTACGACGACGCCCACCACTGGGCAAACCCACCTCCTCCGGCAAGAGGCGTTCACGGCATGCACGCAAGAAGGCTGCCAGATCCGGGCGCGTTCGTTCCAGCGTTCTCATGATTCAAGACCCCATTGCTTTAAGTAATAGCATAAACAGTTAAATTGTAATTGCTTAAAAAGAGTTCAAGAATACACGGGTTTCTACCTCAAACAAGCATCATGAACTCCAAGCCGCATTCCCCAAACACTCACGCAGCCTCCACAAACACCCCGCCCTGGCTGGGCCTGTCCGTGCTACTTCTGGCGGGTTTCGTCACCATTTTTGACCTGTTCGTCGTCAATGTCGCTATTCCCAATATTCAGAGCCAACTTGGCGCCAGCTTTAGTCAGATCGGCTTTATCGTGGCGGGCTACGAACTGGCTTTTGGCGTACTGCTGATTACAGGAGGACGGCTGGGCGATTTATTTGGCCGACGCAAGCTCTTTATCATCGGCATGGCAGGCTTTACGCTCACCTCTGCCCTATGCGGTCTGGCGCCCAACGCTTTTTTTCTGATTATTGCCAGGGTATTGCAGGGCCTGGCTGCCGCCCTGCTCTTCCCCCAGGTCTATGCTTCCATTCGGGTGAACTTTGACGGCGATAACAGCCGTCGCGCCTTCGGCCTGCTGGGCATGACGCTGGGGCTGGCCGCTATTGCCGGACAGGTCCTGGGAGGCTGGCTGATTCACGCCGATCTGTTTGACCTGGGCTGGCGCAACATCTTTCTGATCAATATCCCGATTGGTCTACTGGCGATTGCGGCAGCGCGCTACATTCCTGAAACTCGCGGCCCTCAAAACCAGGGACTGGACGGCACAGGCGTCATTCTGATCAGTCTGAGCCTCAGCCTGTTACTGATCCCTATCATCCAAAGCTCGGAGCATGGCTGGCCCCTTGCCAGCCTGACGAGTCTGGCCGCCTCTCTTGTCTTGCTGTTTGCTTTTTATCGGCACCAGCAAAGACGGCGACGCATCGGATATTTGCCCTTGGTCGATATGCAACTGCTGGCGCAACCCCGCTTTGCTCTGGGCGCCCTGCTGGTCTTGCTGGTGTACTCCACCGCCAGCTCTTTCTTTCTCTGTTTTGCCCTGTTGCTGCAAAGCGGCTTTGGCTTAAGTCCTTTCCACGCAGGTAGTATTTTTGCCCCCGCCAGCGTGGGGTTTATTGCCGCCTCTCTCTACGCGCCACGTCTTGTCACCCGCTACGGCACCCAGGCTATTACAACGGGAGCAATAGGCTACGCCCTCTCCTTTGCCTGGCTAATCGGCCAAGTGGCTTGGGCAGGCCCACAACTGGAGCCCGCCCACCTGATTCCTGCCTTGATTTTCCTGGGGGCCAGCCAAGGCCTGATCATGACGCCCTTACTGAATCTGATACTAGGCTTTATCGACGAGACTCAAGCTGGCATGGCCTCGGGTGTGATCTCCAGCATTCAGCAAATTGGTGCCGCTCTCGGGGTTGCCGTGGTCGGCTTCCTGTTTAATGCCGGACGAAACGCAGGCAGCGCCGCCCTGAGCCAGGCTGAGCACTATGTTTCTGCCTTTGGCATGGGGCTGACGTACAACCTGGTGGCCTCCTTGCTGGTCAGCCTGCTTTTGATAGCGTTAAGCAGAATCAGTCGGCACTAAAACCAGCCTTGAAGGAAACGGCGACGTATGGGCTTTGCTTGAGCCCCAAGGAGTATTGACGAGCCCATCAACCTTTACGCAACTTCCGCCACAACGTACTGCGGCTGATCCCCAGTTGCTGGGCTGCAAGAGCACGGTTACCGCCACACTCTTCCAGCACCTTGGCCAGATGCTCCTGCTCGCTGCGCTCTTGCTGATCACGCAGCGCAGGCATAGCGGGCTCTGCCACCACTGCCCGCAGCTCCGGCGCAATATCTTCCAGTACCACAGCCTGATCGCCTTGCACTGTGCCCAGGACCATCAAGCGTTCGATCAGGTTTTCCAACTCACGGATATTGCCGGGCCAGGTGTAGTGACGGCCCAGTTCCAGCAGCTCGGTCAGCCAATCCGGGTTGAGCGTTACAGCCCCACCCAGACGTTGAGCCACTTTTGCCAGGAGATGCTCCACCAGTTCTGGCAAATCCTGTGTGCGCAAACGCAAAGGCGGCAAGCGCAGCACCAGAATATTCAGGCGATAAAACAGGTCCTGACGGAACACACCTTCTTTAACCTGCGCGGCCAGATCGCGGTGAGTGGCCGCAATCACGCGCACATCGACTGGCGTTGGCTCAATCGCCCCGATACGCAGGACTTCTTTTTCTTGCAGCACCCGTAGCAAACGGGTTTGCAGTGGCAAGGGCATTTCCCCGATCTCGTCCAGAAACAAGGTGCCGGTGTGAGCCGCTTCCACCAGCCCTACTTTGCCGCCCCGGCTGGAACCTGTGAAGGCGCCTTCCACATAACCGAACAGTTCGCTTTCCAACAGGCTGTCAGGGAAAGCCGCGCAGTTCACGGCCACAAAGGGTTGCGCGCGTCTGGCGCTGGCGCTGTGAATGCCTTGGGCCAGCAACTCCTTACCCGTACCGCTTTCACCAATAATCAAGGTCGTCGCTGTGCTTTGCGCACAAGCCTGAGCCTGAGCACGCAGCTTGCGCATGGGCGAGCTCTGTCCCACCAGATCAGACAGCTCGTACCGGGCATGACGCGATACCGCTTGCTGACTGCGGGAACGCAAGCTGCGGTCCAGTCGTTGAATCGCGGCCGGGTCCTGGCAGAGCAACACCGCCCCGCTCAAGCGTCCCTGCTCCAGAATCGGCATGCGGGTGACAATCGCGGTACGGCCACCCACTTGTTGCACCGTATCCAACTGCACGTCCAGACTGCGCAGCGTGCCGGCCAGATCCAGCTCGGGATACAAGGAACCCAAGCGGCGACCAATCATGGCTTGAGCCGGTTGCCCCAACCAGGCTTCCATCACCGGGTTCACAGTTTCAATGCGTTCGTCCCTGTCCACTGACACCACACCGTCACGCAACTGCGCCAGAATCGTATTCAAGCGATCCCGACGGGCTGCTTCGGCGCGAGCAACACGGGCCAGTTCGATAGCCGATTCCAGGGCCTGTCGCACTGCCCCTTGTGAATACAGCAGCACGCCTTCCATCTGGTTCTCGCGCGCCAAGTCCACCACCAGACCGGGTGCCAGCACCCACTCCACGCCCAGCTCTTTCAAATCCTGGACACAGCTACGCGCATCAGCCTCGCTGCGATAGCTGCGTAGCTCCACAGGCAGATCAAAGCGCTGCACAAACTCCATCAGTTCCAGCGGCATTTCGCCATAAGTCACCACGGCTTTACGCTCGGCCTGTGCCGAGGCCAGACTGCCCATAATGTCAAAGCCACCGGGATGTACCAGTACCACCGGCAGGTCCAGATGTTCGCGCAAATAACTGCCGTTGGAACCCGCAGACACCAGCACGTCAATTTCACCTGTTTGTCGCAACACCTGCACGGCTTCTACGGCCTCGCCATAGGCTTTGTCCACGATCAGTATTTCGGCCTGGGCGCGGAACTGCGGCACCAGTTCTTCCAGGAGAGAACGCAGTCCATGCAGGCCGAAAGCCACCAGACGCAGACGGGCAGGAGGGGAAGAAGGATAAGGCATACGGTTTCACCCAGGCATCAACAATGCGACACTGTTTCAAATTACGTTTCAATATTGAAACACAAAACAGAAAAAGGCAGTATTCACAGCAAGGAGTGACGACGGCAAACCACGGGAGAAATCCCCTTACTGGCTGGCTTCAGGCGTTTCATCCTCTCCATACCTGAACTTGGCACAGCATTTGCTTTAGTAGAACCAACCCATCGCAGCATCACGCTGACGACATTTTTTATTTTGTGATCTGGAGCCCCAAATGAGCCAAAACCAACTGACATCGGCAGGCGCCCGTTTCCGCCAGGCCCTGCGTGAAGAACAGCCTTTGCAAATCATCGGCGCCATCAACGCCAACCACGCTTTGTTGGCCCAACGCGCCGGCTACCGCGCCATCTACTTGTCGGGTGGCGGTGTCGCGGCTGGCTCTCTGGGCTTGCCTGATCTGGGCATCAACACGCTGGACGACGTGCTGACTGACATTCGCCGCATCACCGATGTATGCGACTTGCCTTTGATGGTGGACATTGATACCGGCTTTGGTGCCTCGGCCTTCAATATCGCCCGCACCATCAAAAGCCTGATCAAGTTCGGCGCCGCCGCTTGCCACATTGAAGACCAGGTCGGTGCCAAGCGTTGCGGCCACCGCCCCGGTAAAGAAATCGTCAGCACTGGCGAAATGGCCGACCGCGTGAAAGCGGCTGTCGACGCGCGTACCGACCCGGAATTCTTCATCATGGCTCGTACGGATGCAATTGCAGTTGAAGGCGTGGACGCCGCTCTGGAACGTGCCCAGGCTTGCGTGGAAGCGGGTGCAGACGGCATTTTTGCTGAAGCTTGCTACGACCTGGACACCTACCGTCGCTTTACCGAAACCCTGAATGTGCCTGTGCTGGCCAACATTACCGAGTTCGGTCAGACCCCGCTGTTCACCGTGGAAGAACTGGCGTCGGCCAATGTGGCCATGGTGCTCTATCCCCTGTCCGCCTTCCGCGCCATGAACAAGGCCGCCGAAACTGTCTACCAGGCGATCCGTCGTGACGGACATCAAAAAAATGTCATCGATTTGATGCAGACTCGTGAAGAACTGTACGATCGTATCGGCTACCATGCTTACGAGCAAAGCCTCGACAAGCTGTTCCAAAAAAACAAGAAGTCCTGAGCCACCACAGGCTCCCGCCCGGCCCGTTGACAGGGCCGTCGCGCGGGTAAAACCCCATTCAGCAGCCAGCCTCGTGCTGGCTGCCCAGCAACCAGGAGACCTTTATGAGCAGTACTGAGAACACCCCTAGCACTGGCTTCAAGCCCAAGAAATCTGTTGCCCTGTCTGGCGTTGTTGCAGGCAATACCGCCTTGTGCACGGTCGGTCGCAGTGGTAATGATCTGCACTACCGCGGCTACGATATCTTGGACCTGGCCCAGGCTTGCGAATTTGAGGAAGTGGCTCATTTGCTGATTCACGGCAAATTGCCCAACCGCGACGAACTGCGCGCGTACAAGCAAAAGCTCAAGCGTCTGCGCGGCCTGCCTCTGGCCCTGCAAACCGCGCTGGAAACCCTGCCTGCCCACAGCCACCCCATGGACGTGATGCGCACTGCCGTGTCGGTTCTGGGTTGCGTGCTGCCCGAAAAAGACGACCACAACCTGCCCGACGCACGCGACATCGCCGACCGTCTGATGGCTTGCCTGGGTTCGGCCCTGCTGTACTGGTACCACTACAGCCACAACGGCGAAATGATTGATGTGCAGACTGACGATGACAGCATCGGCGCGCATTTCCTGCACTTGCTGCATGGCGAGAAGCCATCGGCCGAGTGGGAAAAAGCCATGCACGTGTCGCTGAACCTGTACGCCGAGCACGAGTTCAACGCCTCCACCTTCACCAGCCGCGTTATCGCCGGTACGGGTTCGGACTTCTACTCCGCCATTGCCGGCGCTATCGGTGCCCTGCGCGGTCCCAAGCACGGCGGTGCCAACGAAGTGGCTTTTGAAATCCAGAAGCGCTACGAGAATCCCGATCAGGCTGAAGAAGACATCCGCAAGCGCGTGGAAAACAAGGAAGTCATTATTGGCTTCGGTCACCCCGTCTACACCATCTCCGACCCACGCAACGAAGTGATCAAATCGGTGGCCAAGGAACTGGCCGAGGCCGATGGCAACACCCGCATGTTCGACATTGCCGAGCGTTTGGAAAGCGTGATGTGGGAAGTGAAAAAAATGTTCCCCAACCTGGACTGGTTCTCGGCCGTGTCCTACCACACCATGGGTGTGCCCACTGCCATGTTCACGCCATTGTTCGTGATCGCGCGTACGGCTGGCTGGGCGGCTCACGTCATTGAGCAGCGCGTGGACAACAAGATTATTCGTCCTACCGCCAACTACATTGGCCCTGAAAACCAGAGCTTTGTGCCTCTGGATCAGCGCCCATAAGTCACAGATCCTGGGCTATTATTTGCCTGTGATCTAACCCACACGGCCCCGCTGCATTGCGCACGCGGGGCCGTCTTGCTGGTGACTTCCATGCTCTCTGAATTTGTACGCTACGCCCTGCCGCTGGCCGGCACCCTGATGATTGCCTGTGCCCTGACCAGTCTGGTCTCCGGCGCTTATTTACTGCTTTTCAATCTGCGCCGCAGCAACCAGGTGTTGCGTCACCCTTATCTGGATCAGTACCCCTGGGAAAAACTCAGTTTTTCGCTGAAGGCAGGCGTACTGCTGGATTATTTTTTACGTCTGAATTTCCCCAAACGCCAAAGCTCGCTGTTTGGCAATGCCAATCGTCTGCTCAAGCACGTACAGCCCGACGACGTTCCCATGGGCGTCAAATGGCCCCTGATGGGACTGTGGGGCGGCTGCTTTCTGGGCATGATCAGCATGCTGGCTGTTTGGATTCTGATCGCTCTGCACTCCAACCCCACTTGAAGGAGCCTGCCATGACTACCGAGATCCACCACGACCCGCAAGCACGTCTGTTTTACTGCGACGTTGAAAACCTGCGCAGTGTTATCGAATACGAACTGGACGATGCTGTCATGAGCATCACCCACACCCGCGTGCCGCCTCAGCTGGAAGGCCGCGGCATTGCGGGGCAACTGACCCGCTTCGCATTGGAAACGGCAAAAAACCAACAGTGGAAAGTACGCCCTGTTTGCAGCTATGCCGTGGTCTATTTCCGCCGCCACCCTGAATACGCCGATTTGCTGGCCTGAGTCAAACAACATTCAGCTTCTCGTAAGTCTTATATAAGATATAAGACCATTGCTTCGCTGCGCGCTTCAAATTACAATTGGGGCAACACGCGATTTATTGCATTTTCATATCAACCATTTACCGATAGGCACCCGCACTATGCTGGACTCTTACCGCGAACATGTTGCCGAGCGCGCTGCTCTGGGCATTCCCCCGCTGCCTTTGTCGGCTCAGCAGACCGCCGAGCTGATCGAGCTCATCAAGAACCCACCTGCCGGTGAGGAAGCATTTCTGGTCGACCTGCTGACGCACCGCGTCCCCGCCGGTGTGGACGATGCTGCCAAAGTGAAAGCCTCCTACCTGGCCGCTATCGCGCTGGGCACAGAAACCTGTGCTTTGATCAGCCGCGAGCGTGCCACTGAGCTGCTGGGAACCATGCTGGGTGGCTACAACATCAGCCCGCTGATCGATCTGCTGGATTCGCCCGAACTGGGCCAGATCGCCGCCAACGGCCTGAAAAACACCCTGTTGATGTTTGACTCTTTCCACGACGTTCAGGAAAAAGCCGAAAAGGGCAATGCCTTTGCAAAAGAAGTGCTGCAAAGCTGGGCCGACGGCGAGTGGTTCACCAGCCGTCCTGAAGTTCCCGAAAGCCTGACCGTGACCGTTTTCAAAGTCACTGGCGAGACCAACACGGACGATCTGTCCCCCGCCCCTGACGCCTGGAGCCGCCCGGACATTCCGCTGCACGCTCTGGCCATGCTGAAGAACCCACGCCCAGGTATCGAGCCTGAAGAGCCCGGCAAGAAAGGCCCTGTCAGCTTTATCGAATCCCTGAAAGAAAAGGGCCACCTGGTTGCCTACGTGGGCGACGTGGTCGGTACCGGCTCTTCGCGTAAATCGGCCACCAACTCCGTGTTGTGGTTCACCGGCGAAGACATTCCTTTCGTTCCCAACAAGCGCTTTGGTGGCGTGTGTCTGGGCAGCAAGATTGCTCCTATCTTCTACAACACCATGGAAGATGCCGGCGCTCTGCCTATCGAACTGGACGTTTCCAAAATGGAAATGGGCGACGTGGTTGAACTGCGTCCCTACGAAGGCAAGGCCTTCAAGAATGGCGAGCTGATCTCCGAATTCCAGGTCAAATCCGACGTCCTGTTTGACGAAGTGCGCGCCGGTGGCCGTATTCCCCTGATCATTGGCCGTGGCCTGACCACCCGTGCTCGCGAAGCACTGGGTCTGCCCCCAACCACCCTGTTCCGCCTGCCACAAAGCCCTGCCGATTCCGGTAAAGGCTTCTCCCTGGCCCAGAAGATGGTTGGCCGTGCTTGCGGTCTGCCTGAAGGCCAGGGCGTGCGTCCCGGTACCTACTGCGAACCACGCATGACCACCGTTGGCAGCCAGGACACCACCGGCCCAATGACTCGCGACGAACTGAAAGACCTGGCTTGCCTGGGCTTCTCGTCCGATCTGGTGATGCAGTCCTTCTGCCACACCGCTGCTTACCCCAAACCTGTTGACGTTAAAACTCACCACGAACTGCCTGCTTTCATCAGCACACGCGGTGGTGTTTCCCTGCGTCCAGGCGACGGTATCATCCACTCCTGGCTGAACCGCATGTTGTTGCCCGATACCGTGGGTACCGGTGGCGACTCGCACACCCGTTTCCCTATCGGCATCAGCTTCCCCGCTGGTTCCGGTCTGGTGGCCTTTGCCGCTGCTACCGGTGTGATGCCTCTGGACATGCCAGAATCCGTGCTGGTGCGCTTCAAGGGCGAAATGCAGCCCGGCGTCACCCTGCGTGACCTGGTTAACGCCATTCCTCTGTACGCCATCAAGCAAGGTTTGCTGACCGTGGAAAAAGCCGGCAAGAAGAACATCTTCTCCGGCCGTATTCTGGAAATCGAAGGTCTGCCCAACCTGAAGATCGAACAGGCTTTCGAGCTGTCCGACGCTTCGGCCGAGCGCTCCGCCGCTGCATGTACCGTGCGTCTGAGCAAAGAACCCATCATCGAATACCTGAACAGCAACATCACGCTGCTCAAGTGGATGATTGCCAATGGCTACGAAGACGAGCGCACCATCTCGCGTCGTATCAAGGGCATGGAAGCCTGGCTGGCCAACCCAGAACTGCTGGAACCCGATGCAGACGCTGAATACGCTGCTGTCATCGACATTGATCTGGCTGAAATTCACGAACCTATCGTAGCTTGCCCGAACGACCCTGACGACGTGAAAACCCTGTCCGACGTGTCCGGCACCGTGATCGACGAAGTGTTTATCGGTAGCTGCATGACCAACATTGGTCACTTCCGTGCCGCGTCCAAGCTGCTGGAAGGCAAGCGCGACATTCCAACCCGTCTGTGGGTCGCTCCTCCGACCAAGATGGACCAGCAACAGCTGAGCGAAGAAGGCCACTACGGCGTTCTGGGCGTGGCTGGTGCTCGTATGGAAATGCCCGGTTGCTCGCTGTGCATGGGTAACCAGGCACAGGTTCGCGAAGGCGCCACCGTCATGTCCACCAGTACCCGTAACTTCCCCAACCGTCTGGGCAAGAACACCAACGTGTTCCTGGGTTCGGCTGAACTGGCCGCCATCTGCTCACGTCTGGGTCGCATCCCGACCCGCGAAGAGTACCTGGCCGACATGGGCGTACTGCAAGCCAATAGCGAAGACATCTATCGCTACATGAACTTCGACCAGATCGAAGAGTTCAAGGAAATTGCTGACTCCGTAGGTCTGTAAGCCCTAGCGCTTGCAAATAACGCCTTCGCCGCTGCATGCGGCGAAGGCGTTTTTCTTTGCCTGTTTGAAATGATCGCCCTCCCAAGGGGCATGCAAAAAGCCGCGATAGCGGGGGCCAAGCACTACTGGCAGTGCACGTATCCATGGCTGCCAGCCCGCGGGTATACCCCTATCATCATTGTGGTTACTCCTTATGTACGGCTGTTGTTCGAATCGCATATAAAGCTGAAAGCAAACTGAAAGAAAGCTGAAAACAACACCAGATTGCTGCAGTTTGCTCTCGAACGCTTACAGCCACTTCGGAGACACACCCCATGAGAAACAGGATCAAAAAAAGCACCGCGCCCCAAGAACAGAACGGCGCATCCCGGCGCAAGTTCCTGAGCGGTGCTGCAGCCGGCACCGCGGCTGCAGCAACGATGGGCTTTCCTGCCATCGCTCGCGCGCAGGGTCCCATCAACTTCCGCTTTCAAAGCACTTGGCCCACCGTCGACATCTTCCACGAATTCGCTCTTGATTTCGCCAAGAAGATCAACGATATGACTGGTGGAGATCTGAAAATCGAAGTCCTGCCCGCCGGGGCGGTTGTACCGGCCTTTGGCCTGCTGGATGCCGTCTCCAAGGGAACGCTGGACGGCGGCCACGGCGTACTGGGCTACAACTACGGCAAGCAAAATGCCCTGGCTTTGTTTTCGTCGGGCCCGGCCTTCGGCATGGACGCCAATATGGTGCTGGCATGGCACAAATACGGCGGCGGCAAGGAACTGCTGGCCAAACTGTACGATGCCATCGGTGGCAACGTCGTCTCCTTCCTGACTGGCCCGATGCCCACACAACCGTTCGGCTGGTTCAAAAAACCCATCACCAAGACCGAAGACCTCAAGGGCCTGAAGTTCCGCACCAATGGCCTGGCTATCGACCTGTTCACCGAAATGGGCGCTGCCGTGAACGCACTGCCAGGCGGTGAAATTGTGCCAGCGCTGGACCGTGGTCTGCTCGATGGTGCGGAGTTCAACAACGCCGCCTCGGACCGCGCTCTAGGCTTCCCGGACGTGTCCAAGGTCTGCATGCTGCAAAGCTTTCACCAGGCCTCGGAAACTTTCGAGATCATGTTCAACAAGGATAAGTACAACGCCTTGCCGACACAGTTGAAGGCCATTGTCGACAACGCCGTCGAGGCCTCATCGGCCGACATGTCCTGGAAGGCGGTGGACCGTTACTCGCAGGACTACCAGCGCCTGCAAAAGGAAGATGGCGTCAAATTCTACAAGACGCCCGACACCATCCTGCAGCAACAACTGGTCGTGTGGGACCAGATCGTCGCCAAAAAAGCCGAGACCAATCCCCTCTTCAAGGAAATCGACGCATCACAACGAGCGTTCGCGGCACGCGCCATGGCATGGGACATGGACACCAACAATAACCGCCGTATGGCCTACAACCATTACTTTGGCCGCAAGGCTCCCCAAGCCAAGAGCTGACAAAAAGGGCAATCGCATCGCGTCATCCCGTCCATCCGGATGTGGATGACGTCTCCCCCTACCCCAGGCCGGCCGCGTTCCACCCCGCAGCCGACACGCATCAGACCCTTTCCGCGCTAGCAAGGTGAACCTACCATGCAGAAAATCCTGGTCTTCATCGACCGGTTCAATACGTGGATAGGCCAGTTGTTCGGCTGGCTAGTCCTGGCATTGACCCTGTTCGTTTCCTTCGAGGTCTTCTCTCGATACGTGTTGTCCAACCCGCATGCCTGGGCCTTTGACATGATGAACATGCTGTACGGCGGCCTGTTCATGATGGCCGGTGCCTATACGCTCTCCAAGAACGGCCATGTCCGCGGGGATGTGCTGTACGGTTTTTTCCCGCCCCGCCTGCAGGCGGGTCTGGACCTGATCCTGTACATCCTGTTTTTCATTCCCGGGGTGGTCGCCATGTTCTGGGCCGGCTACTACTTCGCTGCCGAATCCTGGGCCATCACGGAGCACTCGAATATCACAGCCAACGGGCCGCCTATCTACCCATTCAAGGCCATCATCCCGCTGGCCGGTTTCTGCCTTCTGCTGCAAAGCTTCGTGGAAATGGTGTACTGCGTGCGCTGTCTGCGGGACGGGAAATGGCCTTCGCGCGACAAGGACGTTGAAGAGGTCGATGTAGACAAGCTGATGGATATGGTGGACGTCAACAGCGACGATATTAAAAAGCTGGATGCCTTTGTCACAGGCGACAGCAAGAAAGGGAGTCCAACATGAGAAAAGAGATCTGGTTCGGACTCACCATTTTGATCGGCATTGTCCTGAGCATTGCCGTATTCATGCCGTCCCCAGCAGATATGACTAATGGCCATTTGGGCCTGCTCATGCTGGCCCTGATTGTCGTCACCATCATGCTGGGCTTTCCCACTGCCTTCACCCTGATGGGAATGGGAGTGATCTTCACCTGGCTTGCCTACCGCGACATGGGGACACAGCAAGCGATCCAGCAAACCCTGGACCTGATGGTTCTGCGCACCTACGCCGTCATGACCAACGATGTGCTGATTGCGGTGCCTCTGTTCATCTTCATGGGTTACCTGGTTGAACGCGCCAACCTGATTCAGAGCCTGTTCCAGGGCATGCATCTGGCCATGGCACGGGTTCCAGGCTCGCTGGCGGTGGCCACTATTGCCACCTGCGCCATCTTTGCCACGGCCACTGGCATTGTGGGTGCGGTCGTGACTCTGATGGGACTGCTGGCCATGCCCGCCATGCTGCGAGCAGGCTACAGCGTACAGCTGACGGCTGGCTCCATTACCGCCGGGGGCTGCCTGGGCATTCTGCTGCCCCCCTCCGTGCTGCTGATCCTGTACGGCGCTGTTGCCGGTGTCTCGGTCGTGAAACTGTATGCCGGGGCCTTCTTCCCTGGCCTGTTGCTGGCGGTCATGTACGTGCTGTACGTGATTATCCTGGCCAAGCTCAAACCCAGCATCGCGCCCCCTCTTTCGGCGCAAGACCGGATTGTGCCGCTGCCCGCCTTCGCGCAAACCATCAAGGAGACCATCACGGACCGTGCCGTGCCCGGCCTGATCAGCGCCATGAAGGGGCCTCGCAATGTCGATGTACCCATGAAGCTGCTGCTCAAGAATCTGGCCGTGGCCTTGCTGCCCGCTGTGATCTTCATCGCTGTCATGGGCTTCAGCTATCAAACGGTCACCGCGCCCAAGACCGCCGAGCATTACGAGCTGCAGGAAATGGGCGGCGGTTTCAGTAGTTTCGACAATGACTACAGTGGCGGCGGGCTGGCGGAGCCTCCGGGGGCTGGCGGTTTGTCCGAACCCGAAGGGAGTGAGCCACTCCTTGCGCTGGGTGCCAGCGAACCGGGCGCAGAAGCGTCCGCAACTGAAGCAGAGGCCGCCGAAGAAGCCACCACGGCGGAACGCCAGGCAGCACCGATGACCTTCTGGATTTTCCTGATCGTAGGCAGCCTGGCCTTGCTGTGCTACTACGCGATGCTGAATTTCGCACGGCTGGAAATCTTCAAAATGCTGCTCAGCTCCTTCTTTCCGCTGACCATGCTGATCCTGGCCGTGTTGGGCAGCATCATCGTCGGCCTGTGCACTCCCACCGAGGCGGCGGCCCTGGGCGCATTGGGCGGCATCCTGCTGGCCTTCGCCTATCGCCGCCTGAACTTCTCCATGGTGCGCGAATCGGTATACCTCAGCGCCAAGACCAGTGCCATGGTCTGCTGGCTGTTCGTCGGCTCTAGTATCTTCTCGGCCGCCTTCGCCTTGCTGGGCGGTCAGGAACTGATCAATAACTGGGTGCTGTCTATGGATCTGACACCCATCCAGTTCATGATCCTGGCGCAAGTGGTCATTTTCCTGCTGGGCTGGCCACTGGAATGGACGGAGATCATCATTATCTTCATGCCCATTTTCCTGCCGCTGCTGGCGCACTACCAGATCGATCCGCTGTTCTTCGGTCTGCTGGTGGCGCTGAACCTGCAGACGGCATTCCTGTCGCCGCCAGTTGCCATGTCGGCCTTCTATCTGAAGGGTGTCTCGCCACCCCATGTGACCCTGAACCAGATTTTCCTGGGCATGATGCCCTTCATGGGTATCCAGATCCTGGCGATTATCATCCTGTATCTGTTCCCCGACATCGGCCTCTGGCTGCCCAGAGTACTGTACTGATCCCCACCCTGTAGCGCCGGATCGCAACAGAAGCCGCCGCATTTCCGGATGCGGCGGTTTTTTTGCTTCATGATCCTTCCTAGGGAGCTTCCCTCATTCACACACCCCGGTCGTGGCAAAGGGTAAACTAGCCTGTCCCTCTATCGGTTTTGTATGTCCATGTCGCAACTCAATTCCAAACTGCTCGCCCAACAACCCAAAGAAATCCAGCGTCTGATCAATTACACAGACGCGCTGGTGCGTTCCGGCTCGCAGATCGAAGATCGCTACTGGCAAGGGCTGACCGCTCAATTGCTGGACAAGCTCTATAGCGGACGCCGCAATACAGCCGTTGAACAGACACTGGAACTGCTGGGCAGCCAGCAGCAAAACCAGCATTATGAAATTTTGATGGAACTGGCCGAGTCCCACGCCGAATGCCAGCAAATCGAGCATGACGGCGTGCTGTACGACGCGCTGCTGTTTTCGGCCCCGCTGACTGCCTGGACGCGCTATCAACTGCCCCAAGGCACACTCAAGCCACAACAGCACAAGGAACTGGAAGAAGCCTTGCGCGCTACCGTGCTGGCTGAAGGCACGATGTGTGCCCTGCTGCCCAATCTGGTCAATTACGACGAGATGCCCCAGACCTACCAGCAAGCTTACGCCTGGACGCGCAGCCTGACCGCGCAAGCCCTGGGCCGCAGCCAGGAACCTGCCCCGCTGAACAAGCCGGAAGAAGCCAGCAGCCTGTTGGCCGACGCCCGCTTTCTGATTGGCGTGGTCATGGCCCCGGTCGGCCAGCCTCTGTTTCGCTGGCAACAATCCAGCGACAATCTGCAAGCCGATCACCTGCGTTGGGTAGAACAATGGGTGGAGCGTTATTCCGCCATTGTCACGCCGTTGTTTACCGGCTGCCAGCTGCAATTCCTGGCCCCCAACGCCTACTACGTCAATAACCGCGAGTCGGACCGCGAGATTCGCCCACTGGCCCTGAAGGCTGGCATCACCTGGCTGCAAACAGCGGTGAAACTCCCGCCCGACCATTTGCGTGCGGTCATCGTCGCTTGCGGCGAAGAGCAGATCGAAGAGTATCGCGTGGGCTTTAGCACCATTTCCTCGCCCACCGTGATTTATGGCTGTATCTGGCCGGTGTTGAGTCAGGAGGAGGCCGAGTCCTCTTTCCACAGCGATGACCATATCGACATTCCGGACGTGATTGCCGCCCTGCTCAGCACCCTGGGCCTGGTGCAGATTCAGCGCCTGCCCGGTCTGCACTCTACCGAGACCTGCGACGACTGCAACGCCCCCTTCTTCCCGGACATTAACGGCGAGATGCAGCACCCGGAACTGCCGGACGAAATCGATCTGGACCCCGTACAGCTGCACTAAATTGAATACCGCTCCTGTTTCCCAGCCTGTATCCATAGACCTGTTTTGCCGTGTTATCGACAATCTGGGGGATATAGGCGTGTGCTGGCGCCTGGCCCGTCAGTTGGCTGCCAAACCCGAGGTCGCCCAGCTACGCCTGTGGGTGGATGACCTGCACAGCTTCAGCCGCATTCAGTCCGAAGTACAAAGCGGCCTGCAAAGCCAGCAATTGCAAGGTGTGGATATTGAACACTGGCACGATGCGCGCCAGGACTACCCCGCACCTCACCCCTTTGTGATCGAAGCCTTTGCCTGCGAGCCGCCCGAAACCATGACAAGGCAACTGACGGCAGACAAGCATGTGTGGATCAATCTGGATTACCTGAGCGCCGAGCCCTGGGTGCAAGGCTGCCACGGCCTGCCATCCCCACAAGCAAACGGGGCCAACAAGTATTTCTTTTTCCCCGGTTTTGTCCCCCAAACAGGAGGCCTGCTGCGTGAAAGCGATCTGCTGGCCCGCCGCGATGCCTTTCAACAGGACGATGCTGCCTACCACGCCATGCTGAACCGCTTGGGCGTGGCGCAGGAACACATTCAAGCCCTGCTCCAGGGCGAGATGCAGCAAATGTTCCTGTTCTGCTATCCCGATGCGCCCGTGCTGGCCCTGCCCGAGGTGCTATCCACGCGACAGCAGAAAACCTTGCTGCTGGTGCCCGAGTCGGTTGCCCAACGCATCCCGGATCTGGAGCAAGGCCATTTGCTGGTACAGCGTATCCCTGCTGTGAACCAGGCCGACTTTGATGCCCTGCTCTGGCGCAGCGCACTGAATATCGTACGCGGCGAGGACTCCCTGGTGCGCGCCATCTGGGCCGGTCAACCCATGCTGTGGCAGCCCTACGTACAGGAAGAACAGGCCCATCTGGACAAGCTGCAAGCCTGGCTGGATACCGGCAATCTACCCGAGCCGGTTCAAGCCCTGCATCTGGCCTGGAGCAGTGCGGATCAGAGCGGCGCGGCCGCTGCCTTGAGCCGCTGTCTGGAACCGCAGGTGTTGCGTCTATGGCACCAAGAAGCCCGTGCATATAGTGCAAAACTGGCTGAACAAGCCGATTTGGCCAGCAGTTTGCTGAGTTTTTACACCCAAGTCGCCCGAAAACGCTAAAATAACCGATTACCTCTTAAAAGCTCCCTGACACTGCGTTTGGCGGAGCCTGTCCCATTCGGAGTTTTTTTAATGAAAACCGCACAAGAACTGCGCGTTGGTAACGTCGCGATGGTCAATGGCGACCCTCTGGTCGTTCAGAAAACGGAATACAACAAATCCGGTCGCAACTCCGCCGTTGTCAAACTGAAGTTCAAGAACTTGCTGACCGGCTCGAACAGCGAAGCCGTGCACAAAGCCGACGAAAAATTTGAAGTTGTTCAGCTGGAAAAGCGCGAATGCACTTACTCCTACTTCGCTGACCCCATGTACGTCTTCATGGACGAAGAGTACAACCAGTACGAAATCGAAGCCGAAAGCATGGGCGACGCCCTGGACTACCTGGAAGAAAACATGTCCGTTGAGGCCGTTTTCTACGAAGGTCGTGCTATCTCGGTTGAGCTGCCCACCATCATCGTGCGCGAAATCACCTACACCGAACCTGCCGTGAAAGGCGATACCTCCGGTAAAGTGCTGAAACCCGCCAAGATCAACACGGGCACCGAAATCAGCGTGCCTTTGTTCTGCAACATCGGTGACAAGATCGAAATCGACACCCGCACTGGCGAATACCGCAGCCGCGTGATGTAAGAAAGGCGCAGTGCCGCCCAGTGCGGTACACGCAAAAAAAGGGGCTGTTTTTACAGCCCCTTTTTGTTGCCTGCCAGATTACTAAAAATACTGAGCAACCGAGAAAGAGGCAGCATTCACTTAGCACCAAAATACTTATCTGCCCCTTGCTCTTAGCACAGCATTACCTCACCCCAAACGCCTCCTCAAAAATCCCCATAATCGTCTTCTTATCCGTCTGAATTGGATTAGTCGCACCACAAACATCCTTGAGCGCGTTATCTGCCAGAACCGGGAAATCTTCTCGCTTCACGCCCAGTTCTTCCAGCGACTTCGGTATCCCCACAATATCCGCCAGCTTTTTAATCGCTGCGATGACATCCAGGCCTTTCAGATCTGCATTGTTATCCGATAGCAACTTGCCGATTTCATTCAGGCGCTCCCCCGCCACCTGCATATTGAAAGCCTGCACATGCGGCAGCAGCAGTGCATTACAAACACCGTGCGGCAGGTCGTAGAAGCCGCCTAGCTGGTGCGCCATCGCATGTACATAACCTAGCGAGGCGTTGTTGAATGCCATCCCTGCCAGGAACTGCGCATAGGCCATTTGTTCACGGGCTTTTTTGTTGTGTGGCTCGCGCACGGCAGTTGGCAGGTATTTGGCGATCAGCTCTACCACTTTCACCGCACAGGCGTCGGTGATAGGAGTGGCGATCGTGGAAACGTAGGCTTCGACTGCATGGGTCAGAGCATCCATACCGGTGGCAGCGGTTAAGGATGCAGGCATCCCTTCCATCAGGTCGGAGTCGTTCACTGACAAGAAAGGAGTGATGTGGCGGTCGATGATCGCCATTTTTACGTGGCGGGTTTCATCGGTGATGATGGTGAAGCGTGTCATTTCCGATGCCGTGCCTGCGGTGGTGTTGATAGCCAGCAGTGGCAGTTGCGGCTTGGCGGATTTATCCACGCCTTCGTAGTCGGCAATCTTGCCGCCGTTGCTGGCAACCAGGGCTACGCCTTTGGCACAGTCGTGAGAAGAGCCGCCGCCCAGGGACACAATCAGGTCTGCGCCGTGAGCTTTCAAGGCATCCAGGCCTGCATTGACGTTACCTACGGTGGGATTGGGCTGCACCTTATCAAAAATCGCGGTGTCGATGCCCTGTGCGGTCAGCTTGTCGGCTACCAATTGGGCCATACCCAGCTTGGCCAAATCGGCATCGGTGATGATCAAGGCTTTTTTGAAGCCCATTTTCCCGATAATCGGCATGGCCTGATCCAGCGCGCCGGGGCCCAGGATATTGTGCGAGGGGATAAAGAATTCCGAGACTGTCATTGTGCGTATTCCTTATGGATGATCGAAGAGATTCCTTGCGGCCCTCTGGGATAAACACATAGCAAGCGCGCAAGAAGGGCATCCCCCCATATTGCATGGGGGGAGGTCTGACAACACTACGAATAGATCAAGAGATCAGAAGAAGCCCAGGGCGTTCGGGCTGTAGCTGACCAGCAGGCACTTGGTTTGCTGGTAGTTATTGAGGGCCATCTTGTGGGTTTCGCGACCGATGCCGGATTGCTTGTAGCCACCAAAAGCGGCGTGAGCTGGGTACAGGTGATAGCAGTTGGTCCAGACGCGGCCAGCTTCAACACCACGGCCTACACGGTAGGCACGCGAGCCGTCGCGGCTCCAGACGCCAGCACCCAAACCAAACTCGGTGTCGTTGGCGATGGCGATGGCTTCTTCTTCGTCCTTGAAAGTGGTCACAGCGGCCACCGGTCCGAAGATTTCTTCCTGAAAGGTACGCATGCTGTTTTTACCCAGCAGCATGGTGGGGCTGATGTAGTAGCCATTATCCAGACCCTGGCCCAGACGGTTGCGTTCGCCACCGGTCAGAGCTTGTGCGCCCTCTTCCCGACCGATATTGATGTAGCCCAGGATGCGCTCCATCTGTTTCTCGGACACCTGCGCACCTACCATCGTCCCGGCATTGAGCGGATTGCCGGTCTGAATACGTTTGACTCGCTCTACGGCGCGCTCAATAAAGCGTTCGTAGATGGACTCCTGAATCAGGATGCGCGATGGGCATGTGCAAACTTCACCTTGGTTCAAAGCGAACATGCTCAAGCCTTCCAGGGCTTTGTCCAGGAAAGCATCATCAGCCTGCATCACGTCTTCAAAGAAGATGTTGGGGCTCTTGCCGCCCAGCTCGACAGTCGCGGGGATCAGGCGGTCGGCTGCTGCGTGCAGGATCTCTCGGCCGACAGGTGTGGAGCCGGTGAAGGCGATTTTGGCAATGCGCTTGGAGTTGGCCAAGGCATGGCCTGCTTCTTTACCGTAGCCGGTGACCACGTTCAGTACGCCAGCAGGCAGAAGATCACCGATGATTTCCATCAGCAGCAGGATGGAAGCGGGGGTTTGCTCGGCGGGTTTCAGGACGATGGGGCAACCGGCAGCCAGGGCAGGCGCCAGTTTCCAGGCAGCCATCAGCAGCGGGAAGTTCCAGGGGATGATCTGGCCGACGACGCCGATAGGCTCGTGGAAGTGGTAAGCGACCGTGGTGCTGTCCACATCCGAAATGCTGCCTTCTTGTGCGCGCAGGCAACCGGCAAAGTAGCGGAAATGGTCGACCGCCAGGGGCAAGTCAGCCGCACGGGTTTCACGAATGGGTTTGCCGTTGTCGATGGTCTCCGCCACCGCCAGGCGTTCCAGGTTTTGTTCGATACGGTCCGCAATGCGCAGCAAAACGGCGGAGCGCTCGGCAGGCGGGGTATTGGCCCACTGGTGGCGCACCTTGTGCGCGGCGTCCAGAGCCAGGTCAATGTCCGCTGCACCCGAGCGGGCTACCTGGCAAAACACCTGCCCGGTGACGGGCGAGACGTTATCAAAATACTCGCCTTCGACCGGCGGCACCCAACGTCCACCAATGTAGTTGTCGTAACGGGACTTGAAGGGGAATTCCAGATCCAGGCCCATGGATTTGAGATCGGACAGATTCATGATGTCTCCTTATTGATTTAGTTCGGTGCCACAAGACGTGCACCGCAGGGAAAGGTTAGGGGTGCCTTTATCCTGATTTAACTAAAGCAAATAACGTGCCAAACTAGCTAGCGATTGTCCCGACTCGATCCTGAGCTCGCCCGCCTCCATAATGGAACGACCTCCAGTCGCAGGCTGCGACAACTACTGTCGCAAAACGCGAGCACTGTCGCAGAATGCGACACCCCTCCCGGAGCACACTCATGACTTCTCTACACTCGTTTTGCCCGCAGACCAACGAAACCATGTGGCGTCAGTCCTGGGAGCGCTGTCAGACGATGGAGTCGGAGTTAAGCGCGGAACCTCGGGACATGAGCCAAGGTGCGCTGCGACAGTTGCTGGAACAACAGCATCACTTGTTGCATCACTCCTCGGCAGCGGTACAGGATCTGGCGGCGCTGGTGCACCCGCATCGCAGTCTGGTTTTATTGTGCGACGCACAAGGCACGGTCCTGCAACAGGCGGGCGATCCGCATTTTCTGCAACGGGCCGAGCAGGTTGCCTTGCGTGCAGGCGTAAGCTGGGCCGAGAACCATCGCGGCACAAATGCAATTGGCACCGCGCTGTTCTGCGCGCAGCCCATCAAGATTCACGGCAGCCAGCACTATCTGCCTGACAACCGGATTCTGAGCTGCCATGCCGCCCCCATTTATGACCCTTATGGTCAGATCATTGGGGTGCTGGATATTTCCGGGCCTTCGGAGCTGGAGCATCACTACGCGCTGGATTTGGCGCAGCTGTACGCCCGCCAGATCAGCCGCCAGATGCTGGAGTCGCTGTGCACGCCGTCCCGCCGCCTGCTGCATCTGCATACCGACCCCGGCCTGCTCAATAGTGCTTTTAGTGGTCGACTGGTTCTGGAGGACGACACGATTGTGGCTGCCGATGAATTGGCCGCCCGCATGCTGCGCCAGGACTGGCAGGAGCTGCCCGGCCAGGATTTAAGTTCGGTACTGGAACAGGCAAAAAGCACGAGTCGGTCCGTAACGCTGCACCTGAGCACGGCCGCCAAAGCCCCGGCTCCGGCCCGCGCGGTGCAAGCTCAGACCGAGACAACAGAAACAACACAACTGTCCCCTCAACAGGAAAAGGCGCTGGAACCGGCGTTGCGAGCCATGCAAATGGGCCTGTCCATCTTGCTCAGCGGCCCCAGCGGCTCGGGCAAGGAGCGTATGGCGCGTGAGCTGCATCGCCGTCACAAGTCCCAGTCCGGTCCTTTTGTGGCGATTAACTGCGCCGCCCTGCCCGAAACCCTGATTGAAGCCGAGCTGTTTGGTTATGAAGCCGGTGCGTTTACAGGTGCACGCCGTCAGGGCTATGCAGGCAAATTGCGTCAGGCCCATGGCGGTGTGCTGTTTCTGGATGAGATTGGCGATATGCCTGTAGGCTTGCAAAGCCGTCTGCTGCGAGTCCTACAAGAGCGCGAGGTGCAGGCACTGGGCTCGGAACGCACACACAGGCTGGACTTCCAGCTGATCAGCGCCAGCCATCAGCCGCTGGAAAAACTGGTACGTGATGGCCGCTTCCGTGCCGACCTGTACTTCCGACTGCAAGACTATATCTGCACAGTCCCCAGCCTTAGAGAACGGAACGATCTGGGCGACTACATTTCCAGAGAACTGGCCGTTCTGGCACAAGGCCAGGCTGCGCCCCAGCTACATCCCGAAGCACTGCAGAAACTGCAGGACTACGACTGGCCGGGCAATTACCGCCAATTACGATCGGTGTTGCTGCAAATTATTGTGCAGGATACGCCGGGACGTCTGTGGTTGGCCCAGGACCTGCCTGCCTTGCCATGCTTGAATGCCGAGCACCCGGTGCCGGCTCAAGAGCCTGCCGCCCCGGCAGCCCGGAATATCACGGAATCAACCCTCCTTGCCGCCCCCAAGCCACAAACCCTGAAGGAACAGGAATACGCCGCCGTGCAGCAGGCTTTGGAACAACATCGGGGAAATATTTCACGGGCGGCGCGATCCTTGGGACTGCATCGCAGCACCTTGCATCGCAGACTGAAAGAAATGTCGCTGCTAATTACTGCAGACGGTCATCATCCAGAAAGTCCGGAATCGGCATGGCAATAATGCCGTCGTCGGCCAGTTCCTGATATTCCTGCGCCGTGGCCTGACCACGGATTGCGCGCGGTTCAATATCGCCTTCGTGCATGCGACGCGCTTCCTGGGCAAACTGGGTGCCCACATTGTCCGACTTGCGTATCACCGAACGCAGCTCTTGCAAGAGCTGGCCTTGAATCGCCCGCATTTGCTCTTCAGTAGGCATGGTTGAGGGCAAAGGCGGTGGAACCGGGGCACTGACTGGAGCGCTGATGCTTTCCTGCGCTCCTACATTGATACGTGGCGCTGAAAGCTTGCGTTTGACCTCGTGGCTGTCGCAGACGGGGCAACACAAGAACCCACGACTGATCTGCTCATCGTAACTTTCGCGTGAGCTAAACCAACCCTCGAACACATGGCCGTGTTCGCATTCAAGATCAAAAACCTTCAGACTCATAATGTGTGTATCAATGGGCGGACAGACCGCCGTATTGTGACATAGAAGTACCGGACTAATTATGGCAAGTCCGGCAGGTGACGCGACTTAACGGGGTACAGCGGCCAGCAAACGCTGCGTCAGTTCTTCCTGCGGATGGAACAGAACGTGCTGTGCACTGCCCTGCTCCACGATACGCCCCTTGGCCATGATAGCAATTCGGTCGGCCAGATACTCCACAACCCCGAAATTATGGGTAATGAACAAATAAGCCAGACCCAGTTCCATCTGCAATTCGCGCATCAAATCCAGAATCTGCGCCTGCACGGACACGTCCAGGGCCGAGGTCGGTTCGTCGCAAATCAGAACGGCGGGCTCAACCGCCAAAGCCCGCGCAATGGCGATGCGCTGACGTTGCCCACCAGAGAACTCATGCGCGTAACGATCCAGGGCGTTCTTGGGTAGACCGACTTGGTCCACTAAAGTTTCAATTCGCTTGCGACGCGCCTTGGCATCCAGCTCGGGACGCAGCGCCGTCAGACCTTCCAGGAGGATATCGCCCACCATCATGCGTGGGTCCAGCGATCCATATGGGTCCTGAAAAATGATCTGCAAGCGTGAGCGCAATTGCCGCAAGGCCTTGCCTTTCACTTGCAGGACGTTCTGCCCCTGCATCTGCACCTGACCACTGATCTGCGCCTGGTGATCCAGCAAGCGCATCAAGGTGCGCGCAACCGTGCTTTTACCGCAGCCCGACTCACCGACCAAAGCCAGGGTTTCGCCCTTATGCAGTTGCAGGCTCAAGTCTTTGACCACGGGAATCACGGGCAGGCGTCGCCACCAGGAGCCAGCCTGCTTATAGGAAACGGACAAGCCCTGAATATCCAGCACCAGCTCTTTGCCGTTCCTGCGTGGAGCTACGGCTTCGATAGGCGCAATGGCGCGGGACAAAGGGCGTCCGCGCTTTTCAAAAGTGGGAATGGCATCCAGCAATTCACGGGCATACGGATGGCTGGGGCGCAGAAAGAACTGACTGGCCAGCCCAGCTTCCACAATTTGGCCGTGCCGCATCAAGGCCACATAGTCGGCGTACTGCTTTACCAGCAGCAAATCATGCGTAATCAGCAAGATAGCCAGGCCCATCTCTTTCTGTATATCGGCCAGCAGCTGCAAGATCTGCGCCTGAACCGTCACATCCAGCGCGGTGGTTGGCTCGTCAGCCACCAGCAAATCGGGCTCTGCCGCCAGGGCAATCGCAATCATGATGCGTTGCTTCTGGCCGCCGGAGAACTGGAGTGGAAAATCGTCGTAGCGCTGGGCGGCGCCGGGAATGCCGACACGCTCCAGCCATTTTATGGCCGTTGCCCTCTCCTGCCCGGCAGGGACCACAGCATGACGACGAATCACCTCACTGATCTGCCGGCCAATGGACATGACCGGATTCAGGCTGGTAGACGGCTCCTGAAAAATCACGCTGATGCGTTTACCGCGCACATCCTGCATTTGTTGTTCAGGCAAAGGCGGCAATTCCAGCCCGTCCAAGGCAATTTGTCCGGACTGCATCCAGGCAGCTTCGGGCAAGAGGCGCAGGATCGCCATGGCTGTCATGCTTTTGCCGCAGCCGGACTCCCCCACCAAAGCAAAGGTTTCACCGCGCTGCACGGCCAAAGACAGATTGCGCACCACACTTTGCACACCCGCATCGGACTGCACACGCAGTTCCAGACCCTCGATATTCAGCACGGCAGGCGTGGCGGAGGGCTTCACGGCGGAGACATTTTCAAGCTCACTCATACCTTGGCTCCTCCTGTGCGACGTACTCGCAAAGCCTTGAAGCGGCGGGTGCGAGGATCAAAGGCTGTTTGCACCGCATCGGCAAAAATGTTCGCTGAGAGAACCAGCCCCAACATCATCACAAAGGCCCCAGCCAAGCCCCACCAGATAATCGGATCGCGGGACAATTCGCTGCGGGCGGCATCAATCATGCGTCCAAAAGAGGGCATGCTGGGGTCCACACCAATGCCCAGATAAGACAGCACGGCCTCATACAGCACCAGACCGGAGAACTCCAGAATCAGGGTGATCAGCACAATGTGCATGACGTTAGGCAGCAGGTGGCGGAACATGATGCGCAAATGGCTGACGCCAAATGCTTGGGCAGCCTGAACATAATCCAGCTCGCGCAGTTTCAGCACCTCGGCACGTAGCAGACGACACAGGCCCGCCCAGCCGGTCAGGCCCAGAATCAGACACAGCATGAACAAACGCAGATCGGCGCGAGCAGCCACGGTGTCGAAGCTGTCGGGATGGGTGTCGATATAGACCTGCATCATCAACACGCAAGCGGCGATCAGCAGCACGCCAGGGATGGAGGTCAGCGTGGTGTAAATGTATTGAATGACATCATCTACCCAGCCGCGGAAGTAGCCGGCAGCCAAGCCCAGAATGATGGCAGGCGGCAGCATGGCGAAGGTGGTCAAGGTGCCAATCACCAAAGCGGTGCGCACGCTTTTCAAGGCTTGCCAGATGATGTCGTTACCCGTGCGGTCGGTGCCCAGCACGTAGTAATTCGCGCTAAGACTCACAACCAGGCATAGCACGATCACCAGCACGCAGGCACTGAACCACACCAAGCGCCAACTCACTAAACCCTGCCCCTGCCACCAGTACCGCCAGGCCGCGCCCCAGCCCGGCTCCATGGACTGCTTGCGCCCCCACAGTGTCAGCAAGACAGCCAGCACCACGCTGCCCAGAAGTCCCCAGACCAAGCCTTTCAGACTGAGCTGGAGAATATCCTGTTGGTGTTCCTCGGGCGTATCCATGCCAACCCCGGCATTGACCAGACGCGGGAAGTCTCGCACGGGCTTGCCGTCAATCAACATGCTTTCTTTGGTCAGCTGAAAACGGGCCAAGGGAGCTGAATAGGTTTTCTCCACCTCGGTCAGACCTGCCATCTTCAACACATCGTCAAGGGCTGAACGGGCCACAGGTGCATAACTGGGTGCGCTGGCTTCCTGCCCGGGAGCTGCAGGCAAAAGCGGCCGATAATGAATGGAGTCCAGCAAACCAACCAGCAGGAAAAAGACCAGAAAAACCGCGGCACACATGGCCGATGGCGTACGCGCCACACTGGCCCAGGCCGAGCGCAAGGCGGGACGCTTGACGACACGCCAGGTATAGACCGCCATGGCCAGGAACAGTGCCAGCACAAAGGTATCGGTCCAGAGAAAGACGAACTGTGGCATGGCGGGCTCAACTGAAACGAATGCGGGGGTCGACCAAGGTGTAGGAGATATCGGCCAGAATCAAACCGGCGATATAAAGCATCGATCCTAAAAACACCATGGCACGCACAATGGAGAAGTCCTGGGCATTGATGGCATCAATGGTGAAGCTGCCCAGACCCGGAATACCAAAAAAAGACTCGGAGATCAGGCTGCCCATGAACAGCAAGGGCAAGGCCGAGACGGTGCCCGTCAGAATGGGCAATAGCGCATTGGGCAAAACGTGGCGGAACAGGACGGTGGACTCCGTCAGCCCCTTGGAGCGCGCCGTACGCACATAATCACGGCTGGCCTCTTCCAGGAACAGGCTGCGGTAAAAGCGGGATTCTGCGCCGATTCGCGACAAAATCCCCACCAGCACCGGCAAGACCAGAAAGCGCCAGTTATCCATCCCTTCCACCCAGCCCGAGAACGGCACCCAACGCAGGACCCGTGCAAACAGCCACTGCCCGGCGATGATGTAGAACAAGCCCGAAATGGACATCAGCACCACGCACAGCACGACGGCGGAAAAATCCAGTCGGGTTCCCCGGAAGAACACCATCAGCAAGGCAAAGCTGATGCACACCCATAAGCCTAAAAAGAAGGTGGGCAAGGCCAGCGCCAGACTGGGCCCCATACGTTGCTTGATCTGATAGGCAATATCCTGCCCCTGATCAGACAAACCAAAATCCAGGCGCAACAAAGGAACCGAGCGCTCGTAGAAAATCGTGTCGGTAAAGGTTTTGGAGCCTTCCGCCTGCGCGTTATAAAACAGCGGCTTGTTATAACCGCGCTCTGCCTTCCAGTTTTCAATGGCCGTCTGGCTGACGCGCTGCCCACCAATGGACAAGCGGGCCATATCGTCGGGCGTGTTCACGGCAAAGAACAGCACAAAGGTCAGCAGATTGACCCCGACCAGAATCAGCACGCCGTACAGAATGCGCCGCAGCATATAGGAAAACATCAGTCTTTCTCCTTGCGCAGAGCCACGTGGCGACGACGCGCCTGAGCCTGCGAGCGCACGACCCACACCAGAATCAAGGCCAGCAAACCCAGCGGAATGGCGGGCCACCAGACAGGGCCGTTCCAGCGATCAATGCGCTCCACACGCTGTTCGGGGTCGATACGGTAATACTGGATGCTGTCGCGCACCATCATGGACGGCTTGGCATTGCGCACCCAGCTTTGATACGCACCGCCCGCATTGGGCACATAGCCAAACATCCAGGGGGCATCGTGCTGAACCAGATGGATCATCTGCTGTACCACTGCCTGTTTGTCCGGGCCATCGTTCAGAAAACGCATTTGCTCGTACAGGCGATCAAACTCGGCGCTTTGGTAATTGGCGGCGTTTTCACCCCCAAAATCTTTCTTGGCCTGGGGGCCATACAGCAAGGTGAAGAAGTTTTCCGCATCCGGGTAGTCGGCTACCCAGCCCCAAAGGAATAGCTGTGCCGCGCCGCGTTTCATCTTGTCCTGAAAGCGGTTGTAGTCGGTGGCGCGCACTTCCAGCTGCAAGCCTACCTGGGCCAGCTGACGGCGCATCCAGTCAACCGTGGCATCCGAGCCCATGCCCATCATGGAGTCGTAATACAGAATCAAGGGCTTGCCGGTACGGCTGTCCCGTCCATCGGGATAGCCCGCCTGTCGCAGCAAATCGCGGGCTTCGTCCAGGCTGCGGCGTTTCACCACGCCATTGTCCTTGGTGTAGACATAAGGGTTGGCGCCTTGTGGCAGCGGCTGGTAACCCGGTACGCCGGGCGGCAAAGGACTATGCGCGGCTTCCCCCTGGTCGTTCATGAAAATGGAAACGTATTGCTCCCAATCGAACACAATGCTGATGGCCAAACGCAGCTTGCGGTTTTTCTCGAACTGCTCGGGCGTGTCGCCCTGACCGACCACTGGGTCGTGCCAGTTAAAGCCCATATAAAACAATTGCGCTTCGGGAGCCGTGCGCAATTGCAGGCCACGCTCTTGATACAGATTGGCTTTGTCTACCGAGTCCTGTGCAGCCACCGTCATGGCGACGCCGTATTCGCCCCGCTCCACCTGCGGAATGTCGTAATAGCCTTGCAGGAACTTGCCCATCAAGGGAACGCTCTCTTTCTCCAAAGAGAACACCACTTTATCCAGGAAAGGCATGGGTTTGCCGCAATCCTCCAGCAGTCCCGCCTCCTGGTCGCCCGGCTCACCGACGCAGGGGTAGGGTTCGCCCCGGTAATTGGGGTTGCGGCTCAGGACATGACGGCGGTTGGTCAAGGACTCCGTCAGCATGAACGGACCCGTGCCCACCGGCCAGCTATCCAGCGTCAGATTGTGCTGCGCCATGCGCGGCTGGCTGTAGAAGCGCTCGGCCTCCCAGGCCATGGGCGCGGTAAAAGTCATGGCCAGCCAGTACTTGAACTGCGGATACTTGCCCTTGACCTCGATACGCAGCGTATGTTTGTCCAGAGCCCGCACGCCCGGCAAGGTGAAGGGCCGTAAATCCAGCCATTGCGGACGCGGCTCCTGCTTGTCGACACGGGCCAGTTCTTCGCTGAACTCCTTGAAACCCCGTATATGCTCGGCCATCACACCCAGCACAGGGGAAGCCAAACGCGGGCTGGCCAGACGCTTGAAGGCGTAAACGTAATCGTGAGCCGTCAGCTCGCGCGAGCCGGTATGGGCGAAGTCAGCAATGCTGAAGGCATCGTTCAGATCCGGCGCTCGCATGGGGTAATAACGAAACTCGCCTTGCTCATCCAAGGCAAAAGCCGGATGCGGCTGAAAGCGAATGCCTTGCTTGATCGGAATATCGTAACGGCTGATGGCTACTTGTTCCCCCGGCACATCGGCAGGCAAGCGATTGCCCTGCTCATCCAGATACACCGGGTCTACCAATTCGGCCGCCGCCTTGGGAATCAGACGATAAGGCCGGTCCAGATAGTGATAGCCGTACAGTGGCTCGTAAATCGAGTAGGTAAACGGCGTCTCGTCACCGGAGTAGGACAAGGCTGGGTCCAGGTGATTGGGAGAACGGGTCGTGAACGCGCTGTACAGCGTGTTTTCTGCTGCACTGTGTTCGTGATAAGGGCTGTTAACAGGCTTGGAGCAGGCTGCCAGTCCGACACACAACAGAGCCAGCCCGAGCCGCCGCAAAGGGCTTAGCATTGCCCTTGCTGCCAGCAGTCATAACGCCATTTCCATGGCGGAACAGGATTGGGCTCGGACCAGATGCCTACACCGGATTCTTTGGCCTCGCGTTCCAGCTGATCAATACGCGGGTCGCGAAGGAAACGGCCACGTTTTTCACGATTGGCCATGGCCATTCCGGCCCGTACCAGTTTCTGATTGGCGGTTTCGCCATCGGCCAAAGGCACATCACATACCGCGCGCCCGTGGCGGTCGCTCTCATAGCAGGACAGGGTCAAGTGTTTGCCGGACACCAAATCCGACAAGAAGCGCCGCGAGGCCACCGCAAAGGGCTGGCCAGGGCGACGGCTGTCTTTGGTGGTTTCGGGGGCATCAATACTGGCCAGACGCACGCGCACCTGCTTGTTATTGCTGGGCAGAATCGTCAGCGTATCGCCGTCGGCTACCCGCACCACGCGCCCGGTCAACTCGAAGTGTTGAGCCTGAACAGGCAAGGCCCAGACAGCCATCACAGCCGTCAAGCCAGCACAAACGGCTGTGCGCCGCGTCAAAGAAGAAAAGCTGGACAGGGAAAACACAGTCATGATGCGGACAACACTCCAGGCGGGTAGCAGAAACTAGGCTAACAAATTATAGATACTGCGCACCGCCTGTCCAGAGCAATGTCCCTAGTAGGCAGGCCTGCGTCAAGACGCCTGCAGGCGGGGCCAGATGCGATGCAAATACCAGGAAGCCTGCTCCACACCTTCCAGCCCGAATACGGTAGCGGGACCTTCTTGCAGACGATGGGTTGCAAACATATCCGCGACGGCATCGGGAGCCACGTGGCGCATCAGGCAGGCTTGATAGAGAAGAGCCAGTTTCTGCGTCCAGACACGGCCTCCGGCCTGGGAAACTGTGCTCAACAAATCCTGCGCCGCTTGGCCCAGTTCCGCATCATCTCCCGTACGGGCACGCAAATCCGCCTGCAAGGCCTCCAGGACACCTTCCTGACCCAAGGCGCGCTGCACATCCAGACACATCACATTGCCTGAGCCTTCCCAAATCGAATTGACGGGGGCTTCGCGCAGCAAGCGCGGCATGGGGCCATCCTCGATATAGCCGTTGCCGCCCCAGGTTTCCATGGCTTCGGCACACAGTGCGATAGCCCGACGACATACCCAGAACTTGGCAGCTGGAGCCAGCACGCGTAGCACCGCCTGCGCCACAGGATCATCGGCCCGCTCCTGCAAATCCACCAGGAACAGGGCCAGATGGGTGGCGGCTTCGCTTTCCAGGCTCATATCCAGCAGTACCGCCTGCATCGAGGGCTGATCGATCAATTGTTTGCCAAAGCAGCGTCGGTGCTGACAGTAATGCAGGGACTGCACCAAGGCTTGCCGCATCAGGGCGGCGCTGCCCAGCACGCAATCAATACGGGTACGGGCGGCCATTCCGGCCAGCAGCGCAATACCGCGACCGGCTTGGCCCACGCGCCAGGCCAGCGCACCATCAAAATCAATTTCGGCACTGGCGTTGGAGCGGTTGCCCAATTTATCTTTCAGCCTGCGTATATAACGGCGATTCAAACTGTATTCGGTATAGCGCGGCATCAAGAAACACGAAAACTGCTCGTGCTCGCGCGCCAGTACCAGATGCCCGTCCGCCTGCGGCACAGAAAAAAACCATTTGTGCCCGTAAAGACGAAAAGCCTGGGCCTCGGGATGGGCTTCGGTAGTGCAGCCGCGCAGATCCGAGCCGCCCTGCATTTCCGTCATGCCCATGCCCAGCAGCACGCTGCTTTTTTCTGTCATCAACTGGTCAGAAGAGTCGTACTGATTGATGTCCAGCTTGGCGGCCCATTCCTGAAACGGCTCAGCCTGTAATAAAGGCGCAGCGGCGCGCGTCATGGTCAAGGGACACAAAGTGCCCGCCTCGATCTGACCATGCAGGTAAAAACCCATGGCCCGTTGCAAATGCTGACCGGGCTGGGGCTGATGGGGCCAGATATGCAGGCCCTGCTCCATGCCCAGACTCATCAAATGATGCCAGGAGGGATGAAAATCCACCTGATCGACTCGTTGCCCTTGGGCAGACCAGCCTCGCCATTGCGGCGGCTGACGATTAACCAAGGCGCCTTGCTCGCGCCAATGGGCAGAGCCCAATTTCTGGCCGTAGTCCGCCAGACTTTGCCGGGCCTCGTCGCTGGCCAGTTTGCTTTGCCAATGTTGTAAAGCCGGATCTTCGCCAAACAGATCATCATCCATCAAATCCGGCACCTGATTCTGTAACTGCTGTTCCAGACCCATCTCGCCTCCTTGATTTCGGCCTTATCGCTCTTTGCTTCAGGCTAGAGCCATTTGGCCTTTTTGAATTTCCAGTACAAAAATCCGCAAACGCTGCCCATCAGGCCCAAGGCCAGCGGGTAGCCCAGCGTCCATTCCAGCTCGGGCATGAATTTGAAGTTCATGCCGTAAATCCCCGCCACCGCGGTTGGCACAGCCAGAATGGCCGCCCAGGCCGCCAGCTTGCGGGTGGTATCCGTCTGCTGCATCTGACCTATCATCAAGCCGCCTTCAAAGGCGAAGGCCAGGGCTTGCCGCAGGCTGTTAATAAATTCAGAAGTGCGGGCAATGCGGTCTGCCACTTCACCAAAATACGCCCGGCTTTCTGCATCCACATACGCCAGCTCGATGCGCGACAAACGACGGCTTAGCTCCGCCAAAGGCGTCACCGCGTTATACACACGCAGCAAATCGCGTCGTAAACGATAAATACGCCGTACATCGTTTTCCTTGAAACCCCGAATCAGGAATTGCTGTTCAATAGCTTCTACCGCCTTTTCAGTTTGTTCCAGGCAAGTCTGGTACTGGTCCACAATCAGATCCAGCAATTCCGAGGCCACAAAATCACTGCCCCGTTCCAGCAAGGCTGGTGTGCTTTCCAGACGGGAACGCAACACCAGATAGCTGCTGTTGGAACCGCGCCGTACTGTCAGCAACAAACCATGGGCAATCAGAATCTGCGTAGTACCAAAAAGCGGGCGCAGGTCTTTCAGGCCCAAGGTTACCGCCACCACAATCAGGCAATTGCTGAACTCCAGCAATTTGGGACGACGATGGGGAGCAATCAATTCTTCAACCGCATTGTCGGGCAGGCCCAGCTGCGCCCCCACTTCGCGCAAAGTTGCTTCGCTGGGGTCTTTCAAACCAATCCAGATAAAGCCGTCCTTCAAGGGGTCGTGTGCAGGCAGGTGGTGAATATCCAAAGCCTGAGCAGGCTGGCCAGACTGATAGCGATACGCGGCCACCACAACGTCTTGTGCATCAGGGGCGACCGGAGCTATTTCTTGCATGCTGCCTCCTTGCAGACAAAGCCAATTTTTTTGTTCGATAATAGCACTGGCCTCCCTCCGCGCTGCGAGTGCAGCGCCTTGCAAGGAAAGACATGAAATCACGATCCATCCTGTGCCTGGGCACACTGATTATGGCGCTGGGCGTAGGCCTGGGTGCTTTTGGTGCCCACGCACTGCGCGCCATGGTTGACGCGTCGGCCTTGGCGACCTGGCACACGGCCGTGCTGTATCAATTGCTGCATGGTCTGGGCCTGCTGCTGATTGCCGCTTTAGGCTCGCAACTGAATGCAGCCTGGCAGTCTCGCAGTGCGATTCTGATGCTGGCTGGCGTCCTGATTTTTAGCGGCAGCCTGTACATTCTGGTGCTGAGCGGCGTGAAATGGCTGGGCGCAATCACCCCCATTGGCGGGGTGGCCATGATTCTGGCCTGGCTCTTTCTGGCGATTGCCGCCTTGCGTGGCAAGGACAACTGACCCCAGAGCTATTGCCTTCGTATAATGGGGCGCATAGTCTGCCTACCAGGAGCGCCCCGTGTCTGATTCCGCTTTTTCTTTACGCGAATTTACCCGCCAACTGCCCAAGGCCGAACTGCATCTTCATATTGAAGGCACGCTGGAACCGGACTTGATCTTCAAGCTGGCCCAGCGCAATCACATTACGCTGCCCTATCCCGATCAGGCCAGCCTGCACGCCGCCTATCAGTTCACCGACTTGCAGTCCTTTCTGGACCTGTATTACGCCGGAGCCGGCGTCCTGATTACCGAGCAGGATTTCTTTGACATGACCTGGGCCTACTTTTTGCGCGCCCAGGCCGATGGCATTGTGCATACGGAAATCATGTTTGACCCGCAAACGCACACGGCACGCGGGATCGCCATGGAAACCGTATTTGCCGGAATTGCCCGTGCCGCTCGCCAGGCCAAGTCCGAACTGGGGATCAGCAGCTATCTGATTCTGAGCTTCCTGCGACACCTGAGCGAAGCCGACGCTTTTGCCACTCTGGAGGCCGCCCTACCCTTGCGCAATCAGTATGCCGACCTGTGGATTGCGATTGGCCTGGACTCCTCGGAAAAGGGCAACCCGCCCGCCAAGTTCGAAAAAGTCTATGCCCGTTGCCGAGAGCTGGGTTTCCGGCTGGTCGCCCATGCTGGTGAAGAAGGCCCGGCCAGCTATGTACGCGATGCCCTGCAGCTTCTGAAAGTGGAGCGCATCGACCATGGCGTACGCAGCCAGGACGACCCAGCCCTGATGCAGTATTTGGCCGACCACGCCATTTCCTTGACGGTCTGTCCCCTGTCCAACATCAAGCTCAAGATTTTTGACAGCCTGCACCAGCACAATCTGAAGCATTTGCTGGATCGCGGCCTGAATGTTTGCGTGAACTCGGACGACCCGGCCTATTTTGGCGGCTACCTGCTGGACAACTATATGCAAACCGCCCAAGCCCTGAATCTGCAGGAAGCCGACTTGCGTACCCTGGCAGCCAACAGCCTGCGCTCCTCCTTTTTACCCAAGGAACACAAACAGGCTTGGCTGAACAAGCTGGAGCACATCCCCGGCAATGACTAAGTCCACGCTGCAACTGCCAAGAACGTTCTTTGCCCGTGACCCGCGTTACGTGGCCCTGGAATTGCTGGGCAAAACCCTAGTTTTGAATGACGAACGTGGGGAGCGCTGTGCCACCATTGTGGAAACCGAAGCTTATCTGGGTCCCCAGGATCAGGCTGCCCACAGCCGTCGCGGCATTACCGAGCGCACACGGCTGATGTTTGGCCCGGCAGGTTACGCCTATGTGTATTTGATTTACGGCCTGCATCACTGCATGAATATCGTCAGCGGCGTGGAAGGTGACGGAACGGCCGTCTTGCTGCGGGCCGCGCAATGGACGTCACCCGTCGATGGTCCCTCCCTGTCCGGCCCCGGCCGTCTGTGCAAGGGACTGGGTATCGACAAGAGCTATAACGGCGCGGATGCCTGCGGCCCAAGCTTGCATCTGCTGGACGCCCCCGCCCTGCCGCCAGAGCAAATCCTGGTCGGCCCGCGCATCGGTGTGGACTATGCCGGCCTCTGGGCCCAGGCCCCCTTGCGCTACTCCATTGCCCAGCATCCGGAGGTATCGGTCAAGCCGGGCAAAACCACCACAAAACGCAGTGCCAAAGGTCTTAAACGCCCCGCCTAGAACAGGTATTATTAATCCTTCAAGCTGAATGCTTCCCAGCTGTTTTTAAGGATTTCCCATGCGACTCTCCGTACTACTTAGCGTACTTCCCGCCGTTTTGCTCGCTGCTTGCACGGCCACGGGTAATAGCGCACAAACAGGCTCGACCTCTTCGTTCAGCGACTCCTCTGGTGGTCTGTGCAATGCGGACGCCTTGAATCCAGCCGGTCAAACCGCCAGCCAAAGCCAGGTGGAGCGTCTGGTCAAACAGGCCGGTGCAGCCAAAGCTCGCGTCCTGGCTCCGGACCGCATGTACACCACCGACTATGACCCCACCCGTTTGAACATTCGCGTGGACGAGCAGAACAAAATCACCTCCGTTTACTGCGGCTGATCCCTGATGACTCACGAACAAAGCCAACACCTGCTGGACACGCTGTTCGCACCCTGGGTCCAAGCGTTGAAGCTGCGCGTAGAAAATCTGAATGAAGACGGCGTGGTTCTCCGCCTGCCTTTTTCGGATCAATTGACACACGTGGCCGGTGTAGTCTGCGGTCAGGTGTATATGGCGGCAGCCGATACCGCCATGGTGCTGGCCGTCAGTCAAAGCCTGGGGGAATTTCGCCCCATGACCACGGTTTCGCTGAACACCAGCTTTGTCCGCCCGATCAGCCAGGGGGATGTGCTGGTGCACGCCCAGGTGCTGAAACGTGGCAAAAGCATGGTCTTTGGCGACATCAAGCTGCTGGACGAGCAAGGTCGACTGGCGGCCCACGCCACCACCACCTACGCGCTCCTGCCGGGCTGATTCCGCCCAAAACCCCCGCCCGCTTTGCAAGACAGACTCTGACACAAAACAATCCGTCCAAGGGTTTGGCATAGCGGGCTTGGCACGACTATCATCGTCATAGCAGGTGAGCCCCGACATGGTCCTGGGGCCGCTGCCCCGCCCGATTCCTTGTTGATCGCTTTTCTGGAGAAGTTCAAATGGCAAAAGTCCTGGTTCTCTATTACTCCGCCTATGGCCACGTAGAAAAAATGGCCCAAGCGGTTGCCGAAGGTGCACAAAGCGCTGGCGCGACGGTGGACATCAAGCGTGTCCCCGAACTGGTCCCGGAAGCCGTGGCCCAGAAAGCGAATTTCAAGCTGGATCAGGCCGCCCCGGTCGCCACTATTGGCGACCTGGAAAACTACGACGCCATCATTGTCGGCACCGGCACCCGTTTCGGGCGTATCAGCTCACAAATGGCCAGTTTTCTGGATCAGGCCGGTGGCCTGTGGGCGCGCGGCGCACTCAATGGCAAGGTAGGCGGTGCCTTTACCTCTACCGCCACCCAACACGGCGGGCAGGAGCTGACGCTGCTGTCCATTATTCATAACCTGATGCACTTTGGCATGATTGTGGTGGGCCTGCCCTACAGCTTTGCGGGCCAGACACTGCTGAACGAAGTCACTGGCGGCAGCCCCTACGGCGCATCCACCATTGCCGGTGGCGACGGTTCACGTCAGCCCAGCCAGAACGAGCTGGACGGTGCGCGCTACCAGGGCCGGCATATCGCTGAAATTGCAATCAAGCTGAAAGGCTGAAACGGAGTACACAGATGGGCATGATGATAGATGGACAATGGCATAGCAAAGAGCCTGTCAGCAGCACCCAGTCCGATACATTTCAACGTGCCCAGTCTGCCTTCCGGGACTGGATTACCGCCGACGGCGGCCCCGGCCCGGACGGCCAGGCAGCGCAGCCTGCCCAGGCCAATCGCTATCATCTGTATGTCTCGCTGGCCTGCCCCTGGGCGCATCGCACCTTGATCATGCGCGAATTAAAGGGGCTGCAAAAGCTGATTTCAGTGTCGGTGGTGAACCCCATCATGGGCGATCAGGGCTGGACCTTTGAACCGGCGGAGGGCGTGGTGCCGGACCCGGTCATGGATGCTCAATTCCTGCATCAGCTCTATGCCAAGGCGGACCCGCAATTCACAGGGCGCATTACCGTGCCCGTACTATGGGACAAGCAGCGCGGCACGATCATCAATAACGAGTCGGCCGAGATCATGCGTATTTTCAATAGCGCCTTTGATACTTTGGGCGCGCGCAGCCTGGATATGGCACCTGCCGAGCTGCTGGGCGAAATCGACCAGATCAATGCCCATGTGTATGACACCGTCAATAACGGGGTCTACAAAGCAGGTTTTGCCCGCTCACAAGCCGCCTACGACACAGCAGTTCATGCCCTGTTTGACAGCCTGGACGGGCTGGAGGCTCGCCTGAGCCAGCAGCGCTACCTGACTGGCACGCAACTGACCGAGGCCGACTGGCGCTTGTTCACTACCCTGATTCGCTTTGATCCGGTCTATGTTGGCCATTTCAAATGCAATCTGCGCCGTCTGATTGATTATCCGAATCTGTGGAACTACATGCTGGAGCTGTACCAAATGCCTGGCGTGGCCAGCACGGTCAGCCTGGATCACATCAAGACCCATTACTACAGCAGTCACCGCCATCTGAACCCGACGGGCATTGTGCCGGCTGGCCCTGTACTGGATCTAAACGGGCCCCACGGACGAGGTCATTTACCCGTCCAGCCAGGGCCCTTGCATATCGGGCTTCAGTAACCGGGGCGATCGAAAATATCGGGATTGAGCAAGATGGAGCGGTCTACCTGATTGATATCGGTACGACCGCAAAACGCCATGGACACGTCCAGCTCATTCGCCATCAGTTTCAGCAAACGGGCCACACCGGCCTGCCCCGCCGCACCCAAGGCATACAGGAAAGCACGGCCAATCATGGCACCTTGAGCGCCCAAGGCGCGGGCACGCAACACATCCTGACCGCTGCGAATACCACCATCGACCAGCACTTCGATCTTGTCACCTACCGCCTTGCTGATCGCAGGCAGGCAGGAAATTGAGGATGGCGCGCCATCCAGCTGACGGCCACCGTGATTGGACACGATCAAGGCATCGGCACCGCTATCCACGGCGTAACGAGCATCGTCGGCATCCATAATGCCTTTAACAATCAGCTTGCCGCCCCAGGCATCCTTGATCCACTCGATATCTTTCCAGTTCAGGCTCGGGTCGAACTGCTCGGCAGTCCAGGTCGACAAGGAGCGCAGATCCGATACTCCCTTGGCGTGGCCGACGATGTTGCCAAAGCTGCGACGATGCGTGCGCAGCATATTGCGGCACCAGTACGGCTTGGTCGCCAGATTCAGCAAATTAGGAATAGTCAGGCGTGGAGGCGTGGTCAAGCCATTCTTGATGTCCTTGTGACGCTGGCCCAAGACCTGCAAGTCAAGAGTCAACACCAGGGCCGAGCAGTTAGCCGCTTTGGCACGCGCAATCAGATTTTCAATAAAGCTGCGATCACGCATCACATAAAGCTGAAACCAGAACGGGGCACGGGTAGCCTGGGCCACGTCCTCCAGCGAGCACACACTCATGGTGGACAGGGTGAACGGAATACCAAAATCCCGTGCGGCCAAAGCCGCCAGCATTTCACCATCGGCGTGCTGCATGCCGGTCAGACCGGTAGGGGCAATAGCCACGGGCATGGCAACATCCTGGCCCAGAAGCTTGGTCTTCAGACTGCGATGGTCAATGTCCACGGCCACGCGCTGTTTGAATTTCAGTTTGTGAAAATCCTGCTCGTTCGCATGATACGTGCCCTGCGTCCAGGAACCGGAATCGGCGTAGTCATAAAACATCTTGGGCACGCGGCGTTTGGCCGCCAGGCGGAAATCTTCAGTGCAGGTAATTTTCGACAGATCCATTACATTGGGCTCCAAAACAATGGCGTAATAATGCGACTTTGTGCCCTGTGGGGCAAGTCATCCCGTACAGACTGTTCGATGTTGCTGCCTGCTCGGTTTTCCTGTGCCTGCCAAATAAAGAGGATGACCAGTTCCCGAAAGGGCTACAAACCTTGTGGCTGGCGGTTTCCCCAGCCTTCTCGCATCCCGGAAAATCAAAAAAAGAGACTATTTCAGCAAAAAAACGATGATATTTTGGTGACAAGCAAAAATAGCCGTGCTATAGTTCTACTTCTTTAGCGGCTGTAGCTCAGTTGGATAGAGTACTTGGCTACGAACCAAGGGGTCGTGGGTTCGAATCCTGCCAGCCGCGCCATATTCAGTAAAAAAGCCATTTCTTCGGAAATGGCTTTTTTGCTTTCTGCTCAGATATCAGACGGCAAAAAGCTCCACTGCACTGCCGAGCGGCGCTCATGCCTCCACCCCCAGTAGCAATACGAGCAGGCCTGAACAAAAAAAATGGAATGAGCAATGCCGGTCATGGCGTTATATGGCCAGGAACTGCTCCTTCGCAGCCTTATCGCCTTTCTGACAACTCAATACCCGCAGCATCCCCAAAACCATCGTGCACCCATACGGTCACGGGAACGGCATAGCTCCACCCGCCCGCTTTCCACCAGCATTCAGCAAACCATGCTTTGGTAGTATTGGCTGCAATACTCAGGCCGTCAAACGCTTCATCCAAGAAATAGTCTTCATGGAAGGCATTCATCCTGTCCAAACCTATAGAAAGCTCCATAGCTCTACCTGGAAAAATAGAAGGGTCGTTGCTGTCTACTTTATTATTGTCGCCACGATAGTAAATCCATGCCGACGGGGTTTCCAGGCCGTCGTCACCAAAGAAGATCTGCACCTCGGCATCCGCAACGCTGTCTGGCACAGGCAAGGCGAACAAGGTACGCAGTTCAGCAATAAGATGTTTTGAAGCACGCTCCAAACACCGCTTATAACGAAGCTGAAACTGTGCCGGACTTAAGCCGAATGGAACCATGCCTGTAACTCCTGATGCAGCTAAATTGCCGCTAATTGACTGGTGGCTGCTGCATCATCGCGTTCGATTCTGACTCAGCCGCCACCAAGAGTAATGGTTCTACTCCCCAAGCAGCAAGTCACTCCTGCATCGGCAAAACCATCAATACCATGGCTTAAAAACACTACAAAGTGCCGGGTTAAATCCGCAGCCCCCTGCTCCGTACACGCCGTCAAAGCCTTATTTCCCCGTGTTTTCAGAAAAATTTCGTATTTATTTAGAGAAAAATGCTTTTTAGACTTGTCATGCCTATAAATAGTCTGCTATAGTTTCACTTCTTTAGCGGCTGTAGCTCAGTTGGATAGAGTACTTGGCTACGAACCAAGGGGTCGTGAGTTCGAATCTTGCCAGCCGCGCCATATAAAGAAAAAAGCCACTTCTTCGGAAGTGGCTTTTTTCGTTTGTCTTTCCGCTTTTTTTACCCAACCTGACTTTCCCGGTTTATCTGCTTTTTTTCCTGTGATTTGCAGGCAGCGGATAAAGTCAATTGTTTCCACCCATCAGCCTTGTCAGGCAGAAAAGCACACAACCAATCCTAAAGCCCCTGCCCAGGCGTTTATAAACTGAACATCACAAATGCCACAAATGAGATGTAACAATTGAAACTTTCTCTTAATTTCAAAAAATAAGGGTAAAACCTCTCTATTATTGCCAACACTAATTAAAAGAGGGGACATACCACTCCAAGAGCTTATGCTATGGGCTGCGTACAACACGCAGTCACATACGACAGAGAAAATTGAGCCTTCCAGCTTGTATCTACTGAAACCGATACCCCGGTGCAGCCTGTCGTTGGCACATCTTAGGCTATTCCCATCTTTGAATAGACCCGAAAAACAAACAAAGCAGATCTGTTCATTAATCTAAAGAGGAAACCCATGACTCGTCGCATGCTCGCTGCGCTTTTACTGTCCATTCCACTTGCTGCCTGCCAGACCCTACAAGGTGGTGGAACGGGAGGCGAAGACAAGTTCACTGCCACCTACATGCAAACACACCTAAAACCAGGCGTGACCACCGTCGAGCAAGTACGCCAACTCTACGGCAAACCAGATACCACTCAAGAAGGCCCAAGAGGTCCGTCGATGTGGACCTATTCACCCTCTAACAAAGCAACCTCTGACTTGCTGTCCTCTGCCATGGGTGCCTTCGGGCTGGGCGCCGCCAGCAGCATCACCGGGGCAACACAAGAAGATGGCCGCAGACTATATATCCATTTTGAAAACCATAAAGTCTCCGACTACAGCTTATCGCACCACTAAAAATCTCTTAGTTTGAGACTCGCTACACTCAAAACGCCTGAGCTGTTAGGCCCAGGCGTTTTTACAGCAAGGCAACAAGACTCATCATGATCTCACGCACTATCCATTTTCTGCCCGCCGTCCTGCTCCTCGCCTGCAGCCTGTCGGTCGCGCAAGAGGCCAACCCTACGGCCCAACTGGCCCAGATGGGCGGCGCCATGCATGCGGCCGCCCAGGTCTGCGGCGACTACACTGACACGCAATTACAGGACATGAAGAACAAGCAGAAAGAAGCCATGAAGGATATGGGCCTTAGCGAGGCCGATTTCGATGTGGCATTCGAGCAAGGCCTGCAGCGCGGCCGCAAGGACCTTGAGGGCGCCACCAACACCCAGCGCAATCAGATGTGCGAGCAATTGCGTTCCGGCCCCAAGTTCTAAATTCGCTTTGCCCAACAAGAAAGCGCTCTGGCCCGCAAGGAACCAGAGCGCTTTTTACTGCCGGCGCAAAAACCCGAAGGTCTTACAGCGCCTTGACCATATCCTCGATGGTCTTTTTGGCATCGCCAAACACCATCATGGTCTTGTCCATATAGAACAGTTCGTTATCCAGACCAGCATAACCGGCGGCCATGGAACGCTTGTTCACGATCACGGTTCGAGCTTTGTAGGCCTCCAGAATCGGCATACCTGCAATCGGCGAAGCCGGATCGTTCTTGGCGGCCGGGTTGACCACGTCGTTAGCGCCTAGAACCAGCACCACATCGGTCTGCGCAAACTCGCTATTGATGTCGTCCATTTCAAAGACTTGCTCATAAGGCATTTCTGCCTCGGCCAGCAAGACGTTCATATGGCCAGGCATACGGCCAGCGACCGGATGAATGGCGTAGCGCACATTCACACCCTGGCTGGTCAGCTTGTCCGACAGCTCTTTCAAGGCGTGTTGAGCACGGGCCACGGCCAAACCATAACCGGGCACAATCACCACGGACTCGGCATTGCTCATCATGAAAGCGGCATCTTCTGCACTGCCGGATTTCACCGAACGACTGCCCTGATCCGCGCCACCGGCAGCGGCTTCCGGATTGGCGCCAAAACCGCCCAGAATCACGTTGAAGAAGGCACGGTTCATGGCCTTGCACATGATGTAGGACAGAATCGCACCGGAGGAGCCCACCAGCGAACCGGCAATGATCAGCATGGAGTTGTTCAGGGAGAAACCAATCCCTGCTGCCGCCCAGCCCGAATAGCTGTTCAGCATGGACACCACCACGGGCATGTCTGCCCCGCCAATCGGGATGATCAGCATCACGCCCAGCAGGAAGGACAAGGCCAGCAGCACACCAAAGGCCCACCATGCCTGAGTCATCACAAAGATCACGCCGCAAGCCAGGGCCAGCAGACCCAGCAGCAGGTTCAGTATGTGCTGACCTTTGAAGGTGACAGGTGCGCCCTGGAACAGTCGGAACTTGTACTTGCCCGACAGCTTGCCAAACGCGATCACCGAACCAGAGAAAGTAATGGCACCGACCAGCGCGCCCAAAGCCAGCTCCACACGGTTACCCATGGGCAGCGCCACCTCGGCCGAACCAATCCCGAAGGCCACCGGCTCCAGCACCACGGCAATCGCAATGGCTACCGCAGCCAGACCAATCATGCTGTGCATGAAGGCCACCAGTTCCGGCATCTTGGTCATCTCGACACGGCGTGCCATGACGGTGCCCAGCACGCCACCAATCACCAGACCGATCAAAACCCGCAGCAGGCCAGAGAGCTCTTTGCCTTCAGGGGCCAGGCTATAGATCAGTACGGCCGTGGTGGCAATGGCCAGGGCCATCCCCACCATGCCGAACAGATTGCCACGACGCGAACTGGCCGGATGCGACAAGCCTTTCAGGGCCTGAATGAAACACACCGAGGCCAGCAAATAGCACAAGGTAACGGTATTCATGGAAATCATGACTGCCCTTCCTTGGGCGTATTTTTAGCGCCCTTCTTTTTGAACATTTCCAACATGCGGCGGGTCACCAGGAAACCACCAAACACGTTTACCGAGGCCAGCGCGGTGGCAATAATGCCCATCGCCTGCGCCCAAGGGCTTTCGGTCAGGGCCGCTGCCAGCATCCCGCCCACAATAATGATGGCCGAAATCGCGTTGGTCACCGCCATCAAGGGCGTGTGCAAAGCGGGCGTTACTGTCCAGACCACGTGGTAACCCACGTAAATGGCCAGCACAAAGATGATCAGGTTAATGACCAGGGGAGAAATAATATCCATGGCGTCAGGCTCCCTGCTGTGGAAAGAGTCGTTTGCCACCCTGTACAACACGGCTGGCATTCACAATGTCGTCGTCCGCAGGGATATGCAGCTCGTCAGACTGGTCCTTGAGCATCAAGCCCAGGAACTGTTGAATATTGCGTGCATACAAGGCAGACGCATCCGCCGCCACACGGGCCGGGAAGTTGGTCTCGCCCACCAGGGTCACGCCATGTTTCTCCACAATCTGGTCGGCTTCGGTCAGGGCGCAGTTACCGCCACGTGCCGCAGCCAAGTCAACAATGACCGAACCTGCCCGCATGGACTGCACCACTTCTTCGGCAATCAGACGCGGGGCGGGGCGCCCCGGAATCAAGGCCGTGGTAATGATGACGTCGGCCTGGGCGCAACGTGCCGCCACCACCGCCGCCTGCCGTTGCAACCAGGAAGCGGGCATGGGACGGGCATAGCCGCCTACCCCTTGCGCCGCTTCGCGCTCTTCGTCGGTCTCGTAGGGCACATCAATAAACTTGCCGCCCAGGGACTCGATCTGCTCACGCGCGGCAGGACGCACGTCGGAGGCTTCTACCACGGCCCCTAGACGACGTGCCGTCGCAATCGCCTGCAAACCGGCCACCCCCGCGCCCAGCACCACAACACGAGCCGCTTTGACGGTACCCGCCGCGGTCATCATCATGGGAAAGAATCGGGGATATAAGGTGGCTGCTTTCAGCACTGCGGCATAACCCGCGATATTGGCCTGCGAGGACAGAACGTCCATACTTTGCGCCCGCGTGGTACGCGGGATCAGCTCCAGGGCGAATGCCTGGCAGCCCGAAGAAGCCAGCCTGTCCAGACCCTCACTCTCGTAAGGGTCCAACATACCGACGACCACATGCTCGGCACGTAAACGCGCCGAATCCACATCAGCCGGGCCCACTACCAGCAGCACGGTGGCTTGATAGGGATCCCCTATCGTTGCCCCTGCTGCCTCGTAATCAGCATCCGAGCTGGCAATACCCTGTCCGGCACCCGCCTCGATAATCACATCATGGCCCGCCTTGCGGTAAGCCTTGATGGTATCGGGCGTGGCCGCTACCCTCTTTTCCCCGGTCCCCCGGGGGCTTAGTACACCCAGTCGCATCTTCAATCTCCAGTTAATTAACTAACTTCTACGATCTCTGACGACGTGCAGTACCCGGACGGGTGAGTCTGCCCCCAGCGGGAAACGACCCAACAACCTTTCCGGCCCGGTATGTGTTTTCCCACAACACCGGAACACCATCTATAAATTCGGATGTGCATGAACAGGCCCGTGGCAGGCCTGCCTAAACAGGATAGAAATCCGCCCTGTTGTTTCCCTCTCCCACTCCTGCCCCTCGCAGGAACCGGTCATTCTTTTTTGAACTCACTATAAGGGCCTTTATTTGACACAAGAAACCCCAAGCCGCACTAGACCGCTTTAGACGAAAAAGCAAGACACATTACTACCACCTGATTATCGCAATATGATGCTTGTTCTATGGAATTTTTTTTGCTTGCCTGTCGGGTAACACTGAGCAGATCAGCCTTGGCCAGGGACTTAGACGCCTGATAATTAAAACTACAAGCATTGGCCTGCTGCTAAGATAGCAACTTCTTATAAAACTTGTCATTAACTTGTAATTAATGTTCGTGTTCACGCCAGGGTGATGTTTGCGTCGCCAATGGCCGCTGAGCCACCTCTTTTAAAAGCCTAGGCAACCGCCCCCTTGATACGCGGTTTACCTGCACTATTCAGTCCCAGGCTGATCTATCCCCATGGCAGAAATCCACATCGATCACGTAGTGAAACGCTACGGCAGCAATACCATCATCAATGAACTGAGCCTGCAAATCCGGCATGGCGAGTTCTTCACTTTATTAGGGCCCAGTGGCTGCGGAAAAACCACGCTGCTGCGCATGATTGCCGGTTTCATCATTCCCGATGAAGGCCGCCTGTTTCTGGACAAGGAAGACATTACCTACCTGCCCGCGCACAAGCGCGAAACCGGCATGGTGTTCCAGGACTACGCCCTGTTCCCCGATAAAACCGTGTTTGACAATGTGGCTTACGGCTTGCGGGTACGCAAGGTCAGCAGTAGCGAAATCAAGAAAAAAGTTGCCTATATTCTGGACCGCGTGGAACTCGGTGGCATGGCCCAACGCTACCCGGCCGAGCTGTCCGGCGGCCAGCGCCAGCGCGTAGCCCTGGCCCGCGCCCTGGTGATCGAGCCCCGTGTCCTGCTGATGGACGAGCCCCTGTCCAACCTGGATGCCAAGCTGCGTATTCAAATGCGTCAGGTCATCCGCGAATTGCAGCAGGAGTCCAACATTACGGCTATTTTCGTGACGCATGACCAGGAAGAAGCCCTGTCCATGTCGGATCGCATTGCCTTGTTGCGCCAGGGCCGTATCGACCAGCTCGATACCCCCGAAGCCATGTATTCCGCACCACGCACGGCCTATGCCGCCGACTTTATTGGCGCAGCCAATCTGATCGACACCCTGGGCGTGCATGTAGAGGACGGTCACACCACCGTCAGCATTGCGGGTGGACACATTCTGGTGAACAATCCGCCCCCCGTCGGCCAAGTGCTGCTGGCAGTGCGCCCCGAAAACATCACCCTGCATACTGAAGCCCAGGCCGGCAGCATTCCTGCCCAGGTTGTGGCGCGCCAGTATCTGGGAACCAAAACGGCCTACAGCCTGAAGCTAAGCGACGGCAAACAAATTATTGCTGACGTTGCCGCTGCCCAGGACCCGCATCTGTCGGCAGGCGGCTCGGTAAACCTGAGCTTCAGCCCTGAATGTCGTTTGGTCGAGGCGTAAGACCCATGGCTATTGCTGCAAGACCCCTGGCCCTTCGTTCTCCCTGGTTCCTGCCCGCCTTGGTCTGTCTGGTGGTGCTGGTGTTCTGGGTTGTCTGGCCTCTCGCCTCTCTGTTCTATCAAAGCATTATCGACCCGGCAACGGGCATGCCCAGCCTGCATGGCTTTGAAACTTTCTTTAGCGAACCGCGCTATGTTGAAGCCTTTTTCAACACCATCAAGCTGGGCCTGATCTCCACTATCGGCACCTTGCTGCTGGGCGCCCCGCTGGCCTATGTGGTGGCCCGCTACGACTTTCCCGGCAAGGCCATTGTGGCGATCCTGCCTTTGACCACCATCGTGCTACCGGACATCATCGTCTCGCAGGCCTGGCTGATGCTACTGGGCAATAACGGCGTAGTGCGTCTGGCGCTGGAAAGCATCGGTATTGATCTGCCTAGTTTCTATGGCTGGTTCGGCATGTCCTACGTGCTGATCCTGAACGATTACACCTATGTGTATATCGGCATGCTGGCTGCCCTCAAGGCCATTGATGGCACGCTGGAAGAAGCGGCCGTGAACCTGGGTGCCAGCAACTTCAAGCGTGCGCTTAGTGTGACCTTCCCGGTGCTGATGCCTGCCCTGCTGGTCAATGCCATGATTGTGTTCACGCTGGCCGTGGACAACTTCTCCATCCCCATGATTCTGGGTGGTCAGGTGGATGTGCTGTCCTCCCTGACCTACACCACCTTCCTGTCCGAGATGAGCGGCAACCCCACCATGCAAGGTGTGCTGGCCGTGGTGTCCGTGATTCTGGTCGGCGCGGTGCTGTTCATTCAAAAACGGGTACTGGAGCGCAAGACCTTCCAGATGCAGCAAGGCCGCGCCCCGCGCCCGGTTCGTGCCCAAGGCTTGGCCGGTATCCTGCTGACCGTGGGTGCGGTGCTGTTTGTGACCTTCTCACTGATCCCCGCCTTTATCGTGCTGATTGGCGCCTTCACCAAAGCCAGCGGCCCGGTCATGCAATACGGCACCTTCACCCTGGACAATATGGAGCGTGCCCTGCGCTACGCCCCCGAGCCCATCTTGAACTCGCTGATGCTGGCCAGTGTGGCGACCATCGCAGGCACCTGCTTTGCGACTGTGTGCAGTTACCTGATCGTGAAAAAGCGCCTGTTCGTGGTGACAGCCCTGGACTATATGGTGATGCTGCCTTTGGCCATTTCCGGCACCGTGCTGGGTATTGCCCTGATCCAGACCTACAACAGCGGCATGCTGGTGCTGACCGGCACCTGGGTCATCATGGCCGGTGCGTACTTTGTACGTAAAGTGCCCTTCTCCATTCGCTCGGCCTCGGCCTCGCTCTACAACATTCCCGACTCTATCGAAGAGGCCTCCATCAACCTGGGTGTCAGCCCCTTCCAGAGTTTCTTCAAAGTGGTTCTGCCCTTGATGAAACCCGCCATTCTGGGCGCGGCCATCCTGATGTGGGTCACTTCGCTGGCTGAAATTTCCGCCACTATCGTGCTGTATTACGGTGGTATGGAGACCATGCCCATCCAGATGTTCCGTCAGATCGACGCCGGCTTTCTGGCCCGCGCTTCGGCTTACGGGGTGATCCTGATGGTCGTGATTCTGGTGCCGATTTATCTGGCTATCCGTTTTCTCAAGCTGGATCTGTTTTCCAGCCGCTAATCTAAAAAGGCTCACTATGCTGACTACACGTTTTCTGAAAACTGGTCTGGCACTCTCCCTCAGTGTCGGCGCCCTGTCCCTGTCCGGTGCCGCCATGGCCGCCAATGCCGTGATGTACACGCCCAACAATGTGCAAACCATTGACACGGCGCTGGAAATCGCTCGCAAGACCGCTTCTGACCTGTCCATTCAACAAGTGACCTCGGGCGCTGGTGCCTTGATGAAGCGTATCGAAGCCGAAGCACAAAACCCGCTGGGCGATGTGGTATGGGGCACTGGCTACGGCACCATGGCCGCTTTCCAGCAAAACTTCGAAGCCTACGAATCGCCCGAGAACAAGGCCATTCCTGAAGCCTTCCACGGCAAGGACAGCCTGTGGACCAGCTCCAACGCCCACGTCATGGTCATCATGGCCAATGAGCGCCAACTGAAAGGCCAGGCCGCCCCCAAGACCTGGGCTGACCTGTTCGATCCTCAGTGGAAAGGCAAGGTCATCATTGGTGATCCGGCATCCTCGGGCAGTGCGTACGACCAGGTTTACGGCATCTACCAACTGTACGGTGCTGAAGGCCTGCAAAAGCTGGCAGCCAACGTCATCGTGTCCAAGAGCTCGGGCCAGGTCTACAAGAGCGTGGCCAACGGCGAGTACCCCTTGGGCGTGACCATGGAATACGCAGCTTACGCCTACGTGGCCGGTGGTCAGAAAGGCATTGAGCTGATCTACCCTGAAGACGGTACCTTCATCGCCCCTGAGGGCGTGGCCGTGATCAAGAACCCCAAGAACGGCCAGGAAGCGGCTCGCAAACTGGTCGACGTTCTGCTGTCCAAAGAAGTCCAGGAAGCCGAACTGGTAGAGAACTTCCGCCGTCCTACCCGCAATGACATCAATGTGGCCGAGCTGACCAAACTGCCTAACCTGGATCAAATCAAGATTGCCAACATCGATCCTTTGAAGGCGGCTGCCGAGTACGAAACAGTGATCGACGCCTGGAAACAGGCTTTGGCTGCGGCTGGCAAATAAGCTGAAGTAATTCAGAGCTAAATAGCGATGCGTGGTGAGCCTGCCCCACCCGCCCGCTATTAGGCACTGAATGGAAAAACCCCTTGATGCCGGATTCTCATCCGGCCTTCAAGGGGTTTTTATTACCTGAAATACGTGGGCAAAAACTGCTGCCTGGTGACGTATCCCAAGCACTTTCAGACCGGCTCCAAAACTGCTTTGCGCTCGGGAAGCAACAAGCCTGGAGAAAGACTGTGCTGCCTTATTTATCCACTGGATAAATCTGGTCTTCACGCAAACGCGGACGGTCTGCTTCCACTTCCGTCAACGGCTCCACGCGCTGCATCGTTGCCAGGGAACGCTGGGCCAGACGCTGGTACATGCGCGTACCGAAGAACTTGCCATCAATGGCTTTCTGATCCAGTTCCTTGACCACCGTAGCCGGGGAACCCGCCACCAGACTGCGAGGAGGCACCTGCATGCCTTTTTTCACAAAGGCCATGGCACCAATAATGCTGTCTGCACCGATGTCCGCCGCGTCCATGACGACCGCATTCATGCCCACCAGCACATTGCGGCCAATGACGCAGCCGTGCAGCACTGCGCCGTGCCCAACGTGGCCATCCTCATGCACCACCGTGTCCTGATAAGGCGTGCCGTGAATAACACAGGTGTCCTGAATATTGGAGCCGGCCTTCATGATGATGCGCCCGAAGTCCCCTCGCAAACTGGCCAGAGGGCCGATATACACGCCCTCACCAATAATGACGTCACCAATCAGTACAGCGGTAGGATGAACATAGGCCGTGGGATGAACCACGGGCACCAGCCCATCAATAGAATAAATATTTTGCATACCTGCCTCGTACAAAAAGCCTGCACCCGCAGCCGGCCCCAGGTCCGGCCAAAAATACGATCATAGCTGCTACAGACCGATATAATGCGCCGTACTCTTTCTTTTTGCATCCTATGAGCATGTTGTATTACTGGCTGGCTTTTTCCTTGGGCATGGTGTTTTACGCCGCCTACTTGTCGCAGTCCTTTTTGCTGTCGCAAGGCATCCTCTACATGAAGGAAAAAGATCAATCGCCGCCCCTGCTCTGGCTGTTCACCCGCCTGATCGGCTTTATTCTGCGCACCATTCCCGGCTTGCTGATGCGCCCCATCCCCCTGATTCTGTGGGTCGTGGGCATGGGGCTGACGGTGCAATACAGCTTCGCGCTTTAAGCCAGGCAGCCCCCAACCCTCTTGTTCACTGCACGGACGGCCAGGCCAGGATGGGGGACTCCCGCTCCCCCTGCTTGCGACTCCCAGTCAAGCATCCTGCGCCTGTCAGTCAATTCATCGCCACCTTCCCCTCCTACACTGACGCAAACCAAGACGACCGGGCTCGGTAAGCAGCGCGGTCTGGCGATCAGGATCGCGGATACCGCGACAAGGAGGATGTATGCAGACAAGAAAAATCGTCCGGGCAGCCGCCGTACAGGCCGCCTCTCCCAACTACGATCTGGCAACGGGTGTTGATAAAACCATTGAGCTGGCTCGTCAGGCCCGCGATGAGGGCTGTGACCTGATCGTGTTTGGTGAAACCTGGCTGCCCGGCTATCCCTTCCACGTCTGGCTGGGCGCACCGGCCTGGTCGCTGAAATACAGTGCCCGCTACTATGCCAACTCGCTCTCGCTGGACAGTGCAGAGTTTCAACGCATTGCCCAGGCCGCACGGACCTTGGGTATTTTCATCGCACTGGGTTATAGCGAGCGCAGCGGCGGCAGCCTTTACCTGGGCCAATGCCTGATCAACGACAAGGGCGAGATGCTGTGGTCGCGTCGCAAACTCAAACCTACACATGTCGAGCGCACCGTGTTTGGTGAAGGTTATGCCCGAGATCTGATTGTGTCCGACACCGAGCTGGGCCGCGTCGGTGCCCTGTGCTGCTGGGAGCACCTGTCCCCCTTGAGCAAGTACGCGCTGTACTCCCAGCACGAAGCCATTCACATTGCCGCCTGGCCGTCCTTTTCGCTGTACAGCGAACAGGCCCATGCGCTCAGCGCCAAGGTGAACATGGCTGCCTCGCAAATCTATTCGGTTGAAGGCCAGTGCTTTACCATCGCCGCCAGCAGTGTCGTCACCCAGGAGACACTGGACATGCTGGAAGTAGGTGAACACAACGCCTCCCTGCTGAAAGTGGGCGGCGGCAGTTCCATGATTTTTGCGCCGGACGGACGCACATTGGCTCCCTACCTGCCACACGATGCCGAAGGCCTGATCATTGCCGATCTGAACATGGAAGAAATTGCCTTCGCCAAGGCGATCAACGACCCTGTGGGCCACTACTCCAAACCCGAGGCCACCCGTCTGGTACTGGACCTGGGGCACCGTGAGCCCATGACTCGGGTGCATTCCAAAAGCGTGATCCAGGAAGAAGCTCCCGAGCCGCACGTGCAAAGTACGGCTGCGCCCGTCGCCGTCAGCCAGACTCAGGACTCGGATACGCTACTGGTGCAAGAACCGTCCTGACCCCAAAAGATGACAAGGCCCGGGCAAACTGTCCGGGTCTTGATTCCTTCTGCGTCCCCGATCCCGCATCCGCTTCGTCCTGGTCGGAAATTATCGTCGCCTGTCACCCTTTCTGGTCTGGCTCAAACCAGAGATCTTGCCTGATACTTAGTCAGTCCAGTTGATCGCAGTCCCTGCCGTCAGCCTTTGGAACCAAGACGGAGAGGTCATCAATGGAGCAATGGCCCACCACGGCAATTCCCGCTACCCGGCGCGCACCCTATTGGATGGAGGCCGTCAACAAGGCCTATGTGCAACTGGAATGCGCCGTTCCCTCCCGCTCCAGCGCCCCTTTCTTCGGAGCCATTACGCGTCGTGAACTGGCGGCCGTCAGCCTCTCTCATATCACCTCGACCACACAGACGGTACTGCGCACGCCTTTGCAAATTTCCAGAGCATCCGAGGATATTTTTCTGCTCAGCATTCAGGTGGCCGGAGCAGGAAAACTGGTTCAGGACGAAAAAACCGCCCACCTGAAACCTGGTGACCTGGCCCTGTACGACTCTACCCGCCCCTATCAGCTCTTGTTTGACCATGACTTCGAGCAGTATGTGCTTTCTTTACCCGGCTCCATCTTGCGCAAGCGTTTACACAATGCCGAGGACATGACGGCCTGCAAAATCACCAGCGCCCAATCGGGCACGGCACGTTTGCTCCCCCATATGGTCAGCGAACTGATGGACTGCCCACCTTCCGGCGGCCCAATTGTAGATTTGTCGCTTGCCGACAGCCTGGTCGGTATTCTGGTCGCCGCGCTGGTAGAAAATCTGGGCAGCCTGCCTTTAAGCGACGATACGGGGTCTGTCCGACGCGACCGCATCAAAGCCTATGTGCTGGAAAATCTGCGCGACCCGGAGCTGAATATAGGCAAGATTGCCAAACGTTTGAGCCTGACGGCCAGCACAGTGCATCGCGCCTGGGAGGGCGAAGCCGATTCACTGACAAACTGGATTTGGTCCATGCGCCTGAAAGGCGCTGAACAGGATTTGCGCCGGCTGGCCCACCACAACAAGACCATCACGGAAATTGCTTACCACTGGGGGTTCAGCAGCTCTGCCCATTTCAGCCGGGCATTTCGGCAGCACTTTGGTGTGCCGCCCAAAGAGGCCCGCGAAAGTATGCGGGCCCTGGTTCAATCAGACTCGATGCCTGTCTGATCAGGCAATGGCCTTGCCGTCATTCAAGGCCAGCAGGCCTTTGATCAGGCGGTACAGAATCCATACGCCCACAATTACGATGGTCACAAAACCCACCAGAATTGCCATCAGCAAGAACGAGAGCGCCACGCCCACAAAGCCCCACCAGAAGGTACGGATTTGCCAATCAAAGTGCGACTCCAGGTAGGTGCCGCGAACCTCATCACGCTTGATGTAATTGATGATGATGGCGACCAGCGCAGTAATGCCACCAAACATGGACAGGATGTACAGGGCGTAATTGATTAGCGTCAGATTACGCAGGCTGACCAGCTGGTTTGTACCCCCACCTTGTGGGACCGGGTTCATTTCATCATTCATCCGTCACTCCTTGGAAAAACAAACGGTAGCGTTACGTATGCCGTAACGCTACCGAAGAAAACCTGTTCAGGCCAGCTACTGCTACTAAATTAACGCAGTCCAATAAATGGCATGGCGGAACCGGGAACCAGACTTTCTGGCAGTTTACCGTCCCATTTCTCCACAGCATTCAAGTTGACCAGATTGGTGTTCTGAGCCAATGCCTGGGCCTTGGCAGAAATTGCCTTGGCTTCGGCTTCACCACGCAGGCGAATACCGTCAGCTTCGGCCATGTAGCGTTCGCGCTGAGCGCGGGCTTCGGCTTCAGCCTGAACCACCTGGATTTCAGCCTGAATGGAAGCGGTTTCTTTTTGCTGGCGGGTGGTTTCAATCTGAACCTGGGCCAGCATGCGGTTTTCAATCGACTGCTCGTAGGCCTTGGAGAAAGACACTTCCTCGACCTGCACGCCCATCATCTGCAAAGGAGCCGATTCCAGAGTCACGCGCATGGCTTCATTAATGTCAGCACCCAGTTTTTCACGATTCTGGATGGACTGAGCGGCGGTGTATTTACCGAACACGTTCTTGATCACGTCCAGGGCCTTGCGCTCCAGCAAACGGGCCTCCAGCGCTTCCAGCGAACCGTATTCGGAGTACAGCTGGGCCACATCGGTTTCAGGTACGCGGTACGTTACCGAGGCCACCATGGAGGCAGACTGCTGGTCAAAACTGTACGCCTCAAGCTGCATGCGAACCGTGTGATCGCGTACCGAAATCTTTCGTACCGTATCAAAGAACGGGACCTTAAAGTCCAGACCTGGGTCAGCCACGCGGACCAGTTTACCGTTACGCAGCACCACGCCACGTTCACCCTGGTCTACCTGCAGGAACGAGCCCATGGAGGCTACGATCAGGATCAGGAAAATAACCACAGCAGCCCCAAGGAAACCCAGTCCCTTGGAGTAGTTGGTAGTGCCACCTTCTGGCTTTGTTTTAGCAGCCAGTTTCGTAAATGGATTTTTATCAGTGCTCATCACGGCTTCCTTTATGTGGCTGACGCGTCTGGTCTTTTAATTGACGACGTTCCACCATCAGTTGCCGTATGCCTTTGGCAATCAGGTAGGCCAGCACAGCGGCCCCCAACAAAATCAAGATGATACGCATGACGCTTCAGTCTTCCCACTAGATTTCAATCAGAGCGCAATTATCCCCGATTCCTTCTGTCACGCTCAGAAAAGAAGCGTCAAAATATGACAAATGGACAGTATTGCTGGTAACAAAACTTAAACGGACGCCATTGTGAGGTCTTGGGAAATAAAAAAGCGGCTTGCCTGACTATTCCAAGGAAGCCAGCGCAGCGTCCAGCTCCGCCAGATGAGCCTGCACGGGGGGCACATCGTTGCGAGTCGCAATCAAGCGCAGAATATGATTTTTGCTGGTCTGAAAAGTACGCATCAACTGCTCCAGCTCGGCCGTGGAGTATTGGCGAGCGTTATCACGCAAGGCGGCTTCCAGAGCATCCAGCTGCTCGTAAACCGAGTCCAGATCTTCACGCTCCTGAATATAGAGACGGGTCAGCCAAATACGGCGCCCTACAGCGTCCCATTGCCCCAGCCCAGCAAAGCCGTGCTTTTGCGCCAGATTGTTCAAGTGACGGTAAATCTCCGAACCACGCTCGACCTGGTCCACCTCCAGCATGGGAGGAAAACCATCAGGCAGACCACCATCCCATACCGGCTCGCTACGCTCTACGGTTTGCAGCACCGGCAAGATCTCGCCCAGGCTTTGCACATAACGAGTCACGACCTGGTCATCCAATGCCAGCTCAGTTGACGATGCCAAGAAAGGCAGGCCCATCAAGGCCATGCTACAGATACAGAGGACTCGTTTAATCATCGCTCGCCCTAAAAAACAAGACTACCCGTCTTGAACGACGTAAAACACATTCGTCGATTGTAAGCATGGGAGAGACTGCTTTTCTTTGCCTGTGCCAAAAACGACACAGCCTTTTCAATCCTCAACAATCTTGTATTGAAAAGCCTTGCGCTTTGAAAATACATGCCGTTTGAAACAGGCCTGCCGACAACGGTCAGAGGTTTACTTCGTCTGAACCGGCTGAGATGAAAAAGTAACAATTATTTTTTTGTTCTTGTCACTGAAAAGGCGCAAGACCTGTCTGCTTGACGCTGGCAACGCCCAAATCAGGGGCTTGCCTGAACCAGGATGGAATTGAAAACGCACCCGATCACTGTCCACGCCAAGCGTCAGACAATAAAAAAAGCCCTTGAAAACAAGGGCTTAATTTAATTCCAGCTGGCGGAGACGGAGGGATTCGAACCCTCGATACGGGTATAAGCCGTATGCTCCCTTAGCAGGGGAGTACCTTCAACCTCTCGGCCACGTCTCCAGCTCTAGGAAAGAAGCTACTATAGCATTTATAAAAAACCAATGCAAATAGCAAAAGGGATTATTTTTCCTGATCCAGCTCGAACGTCTTGTGCAAAGCACGTACCGCCAATTCCATGTACTTGTCAGCGATGATGACCGAGGTCTTGATCTCGCTGGTGCTGATCATCTGGATGTTGATGCCCTCTTCGGACAAGGCGCGGAACATGGAGCTGGCGATGCCAGCGTGGTTACGCATGCCGATACCGACGATGGACACTTTGCAGACGGCTTCGTCAAAGACGATTTCGCCAGCGCCCACAGCAGGACCGACCTGGTTCATCAACAATTCCTTGGTACGCAGCGCGTCGTTGCGGCTAACGGTAAAGGAGAAGTCTGTGGTGCCCTGAACCGACAGGTTCTGCAAAATCATGTCGACTTCGATGTTGGCCGCTGCGATGGGGCCCAGAATGGAATAGGCCACACCGGGGGTGTCGGGTACGGCACGCAGGGTGAACTTGGCTTCATCACGGCTGAAGGCGATGCCAGAGACAACGGCAGCTTCCATTTTTTGGTCTTCCTCGAAAGTAATCAGCGTGCCCGAAGACATTTCTTCTTCGAGCGGAATCATGGGGTCGGTCATGGAGGACAAGACGCGCACAGGCACCTTGTACTTGCCAGCAAATTCCACGGACCGGATTTGAAGAACCTTGGAGCCCAAAGAGGCCATTTCCAGCATTTCTTCAAAGGACAGCACTTTCATGCGACGGGCTTCTGGCACCACGCGCGGGTCAGTCGTGTAGACACCATCCACATCGGTATAAATCAGGCATTCGCTGGCCTTCATGGCAGCGGCAACAGCCACCGCAGAAGTGTCCGAACCACCACGACCCAGGGTCGTGATATTGCCTTCTTCATCCACACCTTGGAAACCAGTCACAACGACCACACGGCCTGCGTCCAGATCCTGGCGAATACGGGTGTCATCAATAGAGCTAATGCGGGCACGCGTGTAGGCATTGTCGGTCTTGACGGGAACTTGCCAACCGGCATAGCTGCGGGCGGGAACGCCCTGGGCAGCCAAAGCCATGGCCAACAAAGCGCTACTGGCTTGTTCGCCCGTGGCAGCCAGCATATCCAGCTCACGCGGATCAGGCTGAATGCTCAGTTCTTTGGCCAGGCCTAGCAAACGGTTGGTTTCACCGGACATGGCCGAAGGAACCACCACCACTTGGTGCCCGGCGGCATGCCATTTGGCAACCCGACGCGCCACATTCTGGATGCGCTCGATCGAGCCCATCGACGTGCCGCCATATTTATGTACGATCAGGGACATCTTTTACTCTGCATCAAAGGGCTAAGGTCTGGGATAGACACAAAACCCAACTATTCTAACGACTTTCTGTGCCCCAAGCGCAGGCTCTACCACATGCGCACGCAAAAAAAACACATACTTTGTCGACTCAACACCATAGCCCACGCTCCTGCCACAGGCCACCCCAAACTACTTACTTACTTGCTTGATCGGCCTTCAGGCCGGCTTGCTGCTCGCCTGAACCGGCAGATTCGATCTGCACCCGACCGCGCACACAGCGGATCAGGTTTGGTCCATGCTTCCACATCAAATTTCTGTCATGACCCTGGGCATGCACGCCACGCAACTGGCGCAGCAGCTCTGCCAGACGGGCATGCGTGGGCAAACCGGCGCCCTGCTCCTGCAACCAATAACGGATCACCATGCTTTGCCGGGCCGGTTCCAGACCGCGCCAGGCGCTCAGACTGAAGCTGCGGCCGGTTTCATCCGGCTCCAGGCCCAGCCAGTCCTGGCGAGCCACACTGTCCAGGACCTCCTGCGTTTCACGGCTCAGGTGAGCCTGTCTTTGCAAACGGCTCTGCCAACCCGGCCAGCGCGCATCCAGCACAGGCGTGAGCAAGTCGCGCACCGCGCCACGGGTGTAATCAGGATTGGTATTGGTGGGGTCTTGTACTGCGTGCCAGCCTGTGGCCGCCGCAAAATGTTCACTGGCTTGAAGAATAAGTGCCCTGGGCTGCTCCAGCCAGGGTCGCCAGTAACTCAGATCATCGCGCTGCATATGGGGTGCCATCGCACCCAGGCCGGTTGTGCCCGTGCCTCGCAGCAAACGCATCAAAACGGTTTCAGCCTGATCGTCCTGATGATGGGCCAGCAGCACATGCTGCAAGCCAACAAAATGCGCCAGTTCAGCCAGACCTTGATAGCGGGCATCACGTGCGGCAGATTCCATGCCATCCGCGCTGAGACGGCGGGACTGCACCTGGACCCGCAAGCTATGACAGGGTCGCTGCAAACGCGCAGCCAAGTCATGCACATGCGCTTGCCACTGATCGGCAATGGCTTGCAGGCCGTGATGGATATGAAAAAAATGAAGTGTGACTTTGCGGCGGCTGGCCCAAAGATGGGCATGTACCGCCAGCATTGCCGAGTCCGCACCACCACTTAAGGCGACAGCGACGCTATCGCCGCTTTTGAAACTTAGGTGATGGTTAAGCGCCTCCAGCAGCGGGGGTGAGGGGCTAAAGCCCCCCAGCTGACTGGAAGGCAATGGATCAGGCACGAACTTCCTGATAACGACCGTAGGCCAGTAGACGTTCCATACGCTGCGCCAGCAGTTGTTCGGTGCTCAGGCCCGAGACCTGACGCAAGGCGTCGGCCAGGGCACGGCCCAATTGACGCGCCATCATGGTGGGGTCGCGATGCGCGCCACCGATAGGCTCGTTAATCACGCGATCGACCAGACCCAATTCTTTCAAACGGGGTGCGGTAATGGCCAGGGCTTCAGCCGCCACAGGAGCCTTGTCCGCGCTGCGCCACAGAATCGAGGCACACCCTTCGGGCGAGATCACGGCGTAGGTGGAGTATTGCAGCATGGAGACCACGTCACCCACGGCAATTGCCAAAGCGCCGCCCGAACCGCCTTCACCAATAATGGTGGAGATGATAGGTACACGCAGTTTGGCCATGGCAAACAGGTTATGGCCGATCGCTTCGGACTGACCGCGCTCTTCCGCACCAATACCGGGGTAGGCACCGGGGGTGTCCACAAAGGTGAAAACGGGGATACCGAATTTTTCAGCCAGATGCATCAGGCGCAGGGCCTTGCGATAGCCTTCAGGGCGCGGCATGCCGAAGTTACGACGGGCGCGCTCTTTGGTGTCACGACCTTTCTGGTGACCAATGACCATGCAAGGCGTGCCGTTGAAACGAGCCAGACCACCCACAATTGCCAGGTCGTCCGCATACATGCGATCGCCATGCAGCTCGTGGAAGTCCGAGAAGATCTGGTTTACATAGTCCAGCGTATATGGACGTTGTGGATGGCGAGCAACCAGGGCCGTTTGCCAAGGCGTGAGCTTGGCGTAAATGTTCTTGGCCAGCGTCTGGCTTTTTTGCTGCAGACGGCTGAGTTCCTCTGAAATATCCACAGCGGAATCAGATTGCACATAGCGGAGCTCTTCGATTTTGCCTTCGAGCTCGGCCAAAGGCTGCTCAAATTCCAGGAATGTATTTCGCATGTCGGTTCTTAAGGTTTAGGCCTAATTTAATATCGTACCGCAACTGTGTTCAGACTGCGCCACAGATGCCAGGTAGCCACCGTGCACCACGGTGCCCACGCTTGGGCAACTTCACGCGCCTCGAACCGGGATACCGGCTCGCCGCTGAAATAGTGCTGAGAGATTGCCTTGAGCAGGCCCGCATCATCCAAGGGGAGAACATCGGGTCTGTGCAAGTTGAAAATCAGAAACATATCTGCCGTCCAGCGACCTACGCCACGAATGGCGCACAGGTCCGCAATAACGGCTTCGTCAGACAGGGACTGCCATGCCTGGGGGTCGATTTTACGAGCATCAAAGTGAGTCGCCAAATCAACAATGTATTCGGCCTTGCGTTTGGGCAAGCCCAAACCATGCAAGGCCTCGTAACCCAGTTCCAGAATCAGTTCAGGCGAGAGAGCCTGACCGCAACCGTCCAGCAGCTTGCGCCACAGCTGGTCCGCCGTACGCGAGGCCAGCTGCTGGCCCACGATGGAACGCACCAGAGTGGTGAAAGCCGGAGCCTGATGTTGCAGCCAGTAGTCGCCATGCTGGGGGATGAGTTTGCGCAGGATACGATCGCGCTTCATCAGCTGGGCGCACGCGTCGTCCCAGTAATCAGGTTTGCCCACCAAACGAACTTGCGGGCCGGATTGAACGCCGCTTAGGCCCTGCGCCATTGTGTTGCTCCACCTGGCCGATCTTCCAGCTCAACGCCCTGCTCTTTAAGCTGCTCACGAATGGCGTCGGCGCGCGCAAAGTCACGGTTCTGTTTGGCCTGGCTGCGCTCAGCCAGCAGCTCATCAATCTGGGCATCGCTCAAGGAGTCGGCGCCGGCCACGCTGGCCGCCTGACCAAAACGTGTGCTGGCGCGCCAGTAGACGGCCGGGTCCACTTGCAACAGGCCAATCACGCCACCCAGAGCGCGCATCAAACCGGCGGCCTGCGCATCCTTGTCGCGGTTGGCCTGGCCAGCCAGTTCAAACAGAACGGCAATAGCGCCAGCCGTATTGAAATCGTCGTTCATGGCTTCGGCAAAAGCCAAGGCGGGGCCTTGAGTCCAGTCGATCTGAACGTCGGCGGCAGAAACGTGTTGCAGGGTCTGGTACAGACGGTCCAGAGCCTGCTGGGCATCGCGCAGATTGTCCGGCGCGTAGTTTTGCAGGCTGCGGTAATGGTTGCGCACAATAAAGAAGCGCAGCATTTCAGCTTCACGCGGGTTGGCGATGTAGCTGCTTTCTTCGTCGGCCAGACCTTCGGGCGCCACGGTATCGCGGATGCGACGGAAGTTGCCCAGGGACTTGGACATTTTCTCCGAATCCACCATCAGGGGACCGCAGTGCATCCAGACATTGGCCAGCTGGCCGCCAAAAGCACCTTCTGTTTGGGCAATTTCGTTTTCGTGGTGAGGGAACTTCAAGTCCGGGCCACCGCCATGAATATCCAGGGGCAGACCCAGCAGTGCCTTGCTCATGGCCGAGCACTCGATGTGCCAGCCTGGACGACCCAAGCCGTACGAGGATTCCCATTTGGATTCGGCAGGCTCGTCTTCTTTAGCCGACTTCCACAGCACAAAATCCAGAGGGTCACGCTTGGCCGAGTTCAGGGCAACACGCTCACCGGCACGCAGATCATCCAGAGAGCGACCCGACAGCTTGCCGTAGCCGGGGAACTGACGCACCGCGTAGTTCACATCGCCGTCTTCGGACTGATAAGCCAGGCCGTTTTCTTCCAGCTTGGCAATAATGCCCAGCATATCGGGCACGTGCTGCGTGGCGCGCGGCTCCGAATCGGGGCTTTGCACGCCCAACGCCTTTTCGTCGGCATGCATGGCTGCAATATAGAAGTCCGTCACCTGGGACATCAATTGCTTGCGCTCGACGGCACGGCGGATGATCTTGTCATCAATATCGGTAATGTTGCGCACATAGGAGACGCGGTAGCCGCTTGCTCGCAACCAGCGCTGCACGATGTCAAAGCTGACCAGCATACGAGCGTGTCCCAGGTGACAGAAGTCGTACACCGTCATGCCACAGACGTACATACGTACGTGGCCCGGTTCAACCGGAGAAAACACCTCTTTAGAGCGTGACAACGAGTTATAAATGCGCAACATGGCCTGTAATCGTCATAAAATCGGAACCTTGTGCCAGAACAATTGCCCTTGGATCAGGTTCCGTATTTCCCGCCCGGCAAGAGGCAAGGTTAGAATGATGGTCAATAAGTATAGCAAGCAGACCTCGTTAAAGGCAGCAATCTACCAACCTTCCTGGTCTTCAAGCCAGATTTTATAGGCGCCCCCTCTGTGTTCAGTACACCTAGACGGACTCGGTTTCTCGCTCCTTGCACCCTGGCCCTTTTTCTGGCCCTGGGTCAAGTCGTGAGCGCCCAATCCCTGCCCGATTCGCCCCCGTCCAGCGCGCGAGTGAACGATCCCCTGCTGGATATCGCCCCCGAACCTGAACGTGGCTGGAAAGGTCTGGCCCGTGCCCTGGACGTTCTCGCCCCCAGTGTTGATACGTCTTTGCCGCTTAGCGCCGCTGAGGTCAGCCAGCGCATCAGCACCCTGATTGCCCAGGGTCGTCATGCCGACGCCTTGCAGGCTATTGAAAAACAGCTGGCGCAGCGCGAGGACCGTGGCGAACCCGGCGCCAATGTGCAACTGCTGTTTTTGAAAGCACGCGCCCTGTCGGCCAGTGGTGACCACAATGGCGCCATCAGCCTCTACCAGAACATGACCACCTATTACCCGGAGCTGCCCGAGCCCTGGAATAATCTGGCGGCTGAATACATTGCGCAGGACAAGCTGGACCTGGCCCTGGAAGCCCTGAAAATGGCCCTGACCGCCGATCCATCCTATGCGCTGGCTCGCGCCAATATGGGTGAAGTCCAACTGATGCTGGCCAATGACACTTACCGTCAGGCCGCCGCCAGTGGTGTGTCCAAAGCAGCCCAGCGTGCGCAACAAACTGGCCAAATTCTGCAACAATAAGATTTTTCCTTGACTGGGTTATCCCTATCTTATGTTTGCAAGCACATTTCAATGGTGTGATCAGGCTCGCAGCTTGCGCACCCTGCTTATTGCTGCCTGTATGGCTATGCCTATGATGAGCAGTCCGGCTATGGCAGCAGATTCTTCCACTTCTCCTGAAGGCACTTCTATGAGCACCTCTCCACGCGTCCAACTGCAGACGAACCAGGGCACCATCCTGATCGAACTGAACGCAGAAAAAGCCCCCAACACCGTAGCCAACTTTGTGGACTACGTGTCCAGCGGTTTTTACGACGGCACCGTGTTTCACCGTGTGATCAACAACTTCATGATCCAGGGCGGCGGCTTTGAGGCCGACATGAAGCAAAAAGCGACCAACGCTCCTGTCAAGAACGAAGCCGACAACGGTTTGAAGAACGACAAGTACACCCTGGCCATGGCTCGCACGTCCGACCCTCACTCGGCTACCGCTCAGTTCTTCATCAACGTGGCTGACAACGACTTCCTGAACTTCACCGCTCCTACCGCCAATGGCTGGGGCTACGCCGTATTTGGCCGCGTGATCGAAGGCATGGACGTGGTCGACAAGATCAAGACCGTGCGCACCGGCAACAAGGGCTTCCACCAAGACGTGCCCGTTGAGGACGTCGTTCTGGAAAAAGCCACGCTTGTCGAATAAGCTCACGCTTACGGGCACCATCTGGATTGCCGCGGACCTGCATCTGGGTCCGGACAATCCAGAAACCGTCCAGGATTTCCTGCAGTTTCTTCATTCCGCCCAGCATCAAGTTAATGCCTTGATTCTGGGCGGTGATATTTTCAATGCCTGGATTGGTGACGATCAAATTGCCCACCCTGCCCCCTGGCTTGCTCAAGTCAGTGAGGCGCTGCGAACGTTTGCGCAGCAGCATCCGCTGTATCTGATGCGCGGCAATCGCGACTTTCTGCTGGGTAACACCTACGCCCGCCATGTCCACGCCACGCTATTGCCTGATCAAGTCATCCTGGACACCTCGGCCGGTTTGATTCTGATGTCACACGGCGATGAGTATTGCCTGGACGATCTGGCCTATCAACGCTTTCGCTATTGGGTACGCAAACCCTGGCTGCAAAAGCTGTACCTGGCCTGTCCGTTAAGTCTTCGCCAGCGCATTGCCGACTCTGCCCGTGCGGGTAGCCAGCGCGGCAAGCAATACAAATCCAAAGAGATCATGGATGTGCAGCCTGCGGCCATTGTGGCGGCCTGCGAGGCACACGCTGTGCACGCCATGGTACATGGCCACACACATAGACCCGCCGTGCATGACATTCCCGGCTTCGAACCGGTACGCCGATGGGTACTGCCGGATTGGGAGTCTGACTCCTCAGAAGGAGAACGGCGTGGCGGTTATATCAGTATTGAAGGCGCACGGCTTTGTTTGCATCAATGGGGTAAAGACGATCAGTGTCAGACACTGGGACCTCAGCAAGTTTGACTTCGTTGACTCCGGCTGTAGGTAGTTGGTTTTAAGTTGGGGGCTTGCCGTCGGTTCATGGGATGAAAAACTGCTGATTTCTTGTGGACGACAGCTAAAGACCGCAGGAATCAAGGTGGCTGCATAAGCATTTTTGAGGGGGCAGCTGGGCTCGACTTGGCGGGTCTCCGGCCCGTGCTGCGCACGGGTTCCCTGGTCTCTTGCAGTATCCAGGCGCCCTGTGAACTTGTATGGTTAAGTTGTCGGGGTGGAGGGACATCCTGAACGATCGGCCAA